>Ga0326728_10004393_pt1 | contig 41787 bp, 39 predicted proteins | sample MB3enrmetagenome_FD_207602 | JGI IMG/M metagenome (GOLD analysis project Ga0326728, IMG submission 207602) | Lab enriched peat soil microbial communities from McLean, Ithaca, NY, United States - MB31MN | ecosystem: Environmental > Terrestrial > Soil > Wetlands > Peat | place: USA: New York... | reverse complement strand
ACGGAAAGTTACTTTCCGTCGTTTTCATGCTTGAGATGGGTTTCTTTGATATTCTTCACCAACGAACCATATTTTTAAAGCCACAGTAGATGCTAAGTCATTAGTTTGTTCGATAAAATATGTTGCCGATTGATATCTCACCAATCGTGTAAACAAGTGTAAAAGGCTAAATGGCCCTTATTCGACATTAGTTTTTTCTTACGACAAATTCGTATGAACCAGTCGTCCATAGAAGCCGCGTTAATTCGTTGCATTGACTGGGGTAAAATAAGTTGCCTAATTTCCAGTAAGCCTTGTGAGTCAGTTTCAATGGAAACACTGAAGCATTGCTTATAGAACGAGGTAATTTAGGAAAAAGAGACATCGCTGCTTGAGCGGTTAAAACATCCCATTTAGGGTTTGGCGAAATATACTCGATAGAAAAACCAGCTTGTTTAAAGTAATTGAAAAGACCAAAGTGAGTAGGATGATAAAAACTTCGCCCATGAAAAGGTTCAAGAAAGGCTACCGATCCTAAAAACCTGCAATTAGGCTTTAGCACACGATAGGCTTCGTCTACAGCGACAAATGGATACTGCAAATGCTCAAAGACAGATCTGCTAAAAACAAGTTCAAACGACTCATCCTTAAAAGGTAACGCATGCGCGTCCCCTAGCAATGTCGCTTGCTCTGAACTGTAATCCAAACCCACGTAATTAAACCCTAAATGCTCAAAGTTAAGTCTATAACTTGCATCCCCACAGCCTAAATCCAGCATCAAACCTCCTTTAGTAAAAGGCTTATGTATGTAGCTGGGAAGCTCTTTGGACATAGATTTAAGCTCTTGAAGGTTGGTGGGATCTTTAAGATTTGAATCCATTGGAAGAAAACAAAATACAGCTTCATCAGCTTCGAAAAAAGGTGTAACGACAGTACTTACCAATAACTTTTTGGCCTTTTTTAATCGAAGATCTAACTGACCATTTTTACTCTTTTCATATTGAGATTGACAGGAAACACATTCTGCTCCTGAATCGATTTTTTTAAGCGTACACGAACACTATGGACAACGGAGAATACTCCAAAGAACTCCCTCGTCCAAAGATGACATTAATTTCAAGTCCTTTTAACTGCATTTATTCTCCAGATATTTTACAGATAACGGATGACTTTGTAATAACTGATGAAATAAGTATTCAAAGTCTTCAAAAAGGATAAGATTTGTTCTCTGACCAAAGGGAAAATATAATTGCAAATGTGCTTCATACATGTTTTCTCTTAGCGACAAACTTTTTTGCTTCTAATGAGTTTCCTACAGAACACTCTTGTAACATTCGATTATCTTATCAGCTACTTTATCCCACGTGTAGCGCTCCTCAATAGTCTTTCTGGCGGCGTGTCCAATTCTGTCTCTTAAAGGAGCATCATCCAATAATTTTGATACAGCACTTGCCAGCTTCACAGGAGATTTAGGAGGAACTAAGAAACCATTTACGCCTTGTGAAATAACGTCGGTACTGCCGCCTACAGCAGTCGCTACTACAGGAATACCGCATGACATGCCCTCTAACAAAACAGTTGGTAAACCTTCGTAATGAGAAGGGACAACCTGCACTGTTGCATTTTGATAAACCTGAACAAGGTTCTCTCTACTTACATAACCTAAAAAAACGACCTGTTTTTGAAGCCCCATCCTTCGGACCTTTTCCAATAGTTTAGGAAAAAAAGGTCCCGTGCCACATATAACAAATCTGGTTTCTGGATGTGTCTCGCAAACATACTTTGCGCACTCAACAAAATCGAACAGTCCTTTACGCGCACGCAAAACTCCTGTGTACAAAACATAACTCATGTGATTATCGTTTTGCATTGGAGCAAACTTTTTTTCATCAACTCCATTTCCTACTACAATTGTTTTCTTAGGATCAAATCCATATTCTTGCAGTTCTCTGGAAACAGACATAGAAACAGTGGTTACCAGATTTGAAAGACTTAGCAACTTTGACTCAATTGTGGGATAAACAACCATGGATTGCACGTGTTCTGCTAGGGAGTAAAGATCGAATATTTCATGATATCTTGTGTCAATTTTCATAGGAGTATGAATAGTCGTTATGACAGGCAACGAAGTCTTTATCGGCGGCGTAATTGGTGAATGTAAGTGCACCAAAGTAGGTTCAGGTTTAAGAGACTTCAAAATTTGCTCGACAAAAATACCGTGTAACCAAACATGAAAAGGATACACAGGAAAAAAAGGTGCATAGTAAATCTCTATTCCGTCAACGAACTTTCCTACAGACTTACCTGCGGAACCTCGAGTTATTACAGTTATTTCATGTCCTCTTTCAACTAACTTCTTTGACAGATTATGAACGTAATGCCCTATGCCTCCCAAATCGGGGGGAAACTCTCTTGTAATCATACAAATGCGCATCTAATACATCCTCTTCTTGAGTTGTTCTTGTATTTCAAAATCAATTGAGCCGTTATTTTTACAGCCAAGGAAAAAATAACCTCTGCAAGTTGTTGCGCAAATTTACCTTTTGACAAAAACTTTAGATTTGGCAACAAAAGGAGTAGTCTTGTTTGACCCGTTTGCCACTCGGATTCATTTTCTTCTTTCAGGGAGATTTTCGTAGGTTTTCTTAACGTCAAGAGCAACCTTTTCCCAGTCGAAGCGTTTGGCTAGCTCTCTTCCTGCATTTGAAATTGATAGTCTTAGTTCTGAGTTTTTAATAAGCATTCTGAGCTTCTCTGCAAGTTGTTTGGAGTTCCCGCGTTCAAATATCAGTCCGTTTATTCCTTCAGTTAATATCATGGGAGAAATGTTTGAGCACACAGGCGCCGCACTGTTCGCAAGCGCTTCAAGTAAAGAAATCGGGAAGCCTTCATATTCAGACGATAGCACAAAAATGTCTGCCGCTTCATAATATAACCTGAGATTTTCTTCTGATACCCATCCAGTGAACCTAATCTTCTCACTTAAGCCGTACTTGTTCACTTTGCTCAAAAGAGAAAGCCTTTGAGGACCATCCCCACAGATAACTACAGAAAAAGCTTTCTCACCACTTTCTACGAGAATTTTAACAGCCTCAATCAGAAGATCCATTCGTTTTCGGGGAATAAGACGGCAAGCCGAAAAAACCAACAGTTCATTTATTGGAAGAGATAGTTTATCCTTGGCTGTGTCCTTCAATACTGTTTTTGGGATCTCCACACCATTTGTGATGACTTCTATCTTTCTGGCAGAAATTCCATAAGATCTACATAATTCATGTTTGATGTGGTCATTCACTGCTATTATTGACTTTGACTTTCGGATCGTTAACTGTTCCAACCATGGTCCCAAGAAGGCAAAAAAGATTGAATACTTCAGGTCTGTTACCGTACGGATATTCCCCAGCATAAAACGTAATTCCCCAACACTTGTGTCATGCACTGTTGTAACTATGTTGGGTGAATTAAGGTAGGGTCCGAGATAAGGATCTGCAACATGAATAACATCGAAATTTCCCTTCGCAAAAAGTTCATCGGCCAACCTGTTTATTGTTTTAAGGTCCTGAAATAACAACAGGTTGTCCTTTGCACTTGTTCTTTTAGCAGAAAAAGAACTAACTGGAGTTACAAACAATACTTCTTCGTTACTTTCAGAAGGATTGCCGAAGGATAAAACCTTGCATTCAACACCTAACTTAGTCAAACTTCTGGAAAGCCAATAGACATACTTAGCTACTCCTCCGACTGAGAATGGTGGATATTCCCTTGTAAGAAACATTATTTTCATTTAAATACCCCGTAAGAAAACTTTCATAATCAAGATTTGTTTTCAGTTTGCCATAAACAGATTACTTATTCGAACCTTTTTATGCCAATCTTTTGTTCAGAAACCGGAATGTTTCACACGCATGTTTCCCATTCGATACGCCCACAACAACTCCTTTTAGGTTCGGTAAACTTCCAATATACTCTGTAGCTTCAGGAAGTTTGAGGTAACCCGCAGCTAGTATGCTCATAGCAATTACGTTAGATCCCGAGACCTGCGCCAATGCTTTCTCGCAGTCTATTTTGGACGGATTCATGTAGAACCCGACTTTGTTGAAAGCCGAAGCAATCACCACCTTAGTTAAGTCAATATCCCACGCTTGGAATTTTTTCGTTAAGTATTGGAAATTACGTGTTTCAAAACCTGGCATAATCTTAAATTCTGAAATAAAATCAATGTATGATCTGAATAACCAACCTATGTCGAGAGCCAAAGCCATATCAGTTATTATTTCATGAAGGAGCACCGAACGCAAGATTCCATTTTTTTTGGCAGATGTTTTGATTCTGGAAATTTCGTAAGCTAAGTAAGCTTTCATTAAGTCTTTTAGTTCTTTCTTAAGGATACCATTCAATCCAAAAGCTGCAGCTTTGAAATTTCCAGAGCATGCTACTTGTTTAGCAAACTGCTTAGCTAAACCGGAAATTCCACCGGCATGGGTAGCAAGTCTAACGTACTCGTACGCATAAGGAACTAGAGCATAGAGATTCATTGGTTTGCTCTTTGGGCTCTTTGACATTCGCAGTATAGAGAGAGTTGTGTCGCTAACTGAAAACATGAAGCCGTTTGCACCGTTTTCAAGAGAAGCTGCAACTAAGTCAGCGGCATACTTAGCGGTGGTTATGCTGTTGCCTCTGTCTTTGACCCTTTCTTGAGAAAGATGACTGATACCGTGAAAAGGGTTGTCTCCAACCAACAAAAGTTTTTCAGCTCCTATGTTCAATTTGCCGATCCCCCTTCTGCCACTTTTCCAATTATGCAATCAACCTTTGAAGCACGAGAAAAATCTATCTCCGCACCAACACCTTTCAAAACGGACTTAACAAAATAGTCATCCTCGCGGTAGTATTCTGGTGCGCCTAACAAGAAACCTACGTTATCGTTAAGATCTGGTCTATGCCAGCGGAACGACCCTCCAGAACTTATTTCCAACTCCACAACATCATCATCGACTTTAATCTTTCCTTTGGAACCTTGAATAGTTATCCCAAACTCAGGCACATGATATCCTTCTTTGCACCAAGATATATCAAAAGCTCCTTCAACTTGATCATTATTCCTAACTTTGAAGTTTACAGTGTTTTGAATATCAATTGTACCTGTTTGCCCAATAGATTGAACTACAAAATCTCCAAAAAGCCATAAAGCCAAATCGATAACATGTGAACCAAGATCACTAAGAACACCGCCCCTACTTGAAGACGTTTTCGAAACTTCTTTTACGCCAAAGAAATCAGAGGAATAAGCATGAGCTCCAAAAGAAGATACTTCTCCAATTGCATCTTCATTCAACAAATCTCTGGCTTTTTGAAACGTGACAGCAAATCTTTTCATATAACCCACCATATTCGCTGTCTTGGAAGCAAATGCCAGTTCGCACAGCTTCAATGAATCGCCATAATTGGAAGCAAGTGTCTTTTCAACAAATACGTTTACACTTTTTCTTCGAGAGTATAACTCTTTGATTACCGAATAATGTGATGGAATGGGAGTTGTAACGTAAATGACGTCCAAGTCTAAATCTAACACTGTCTCAAGGTCCGTAAAAACGCGATTTTTTCCTAACATGCCAGCGAGGAGTTTGCAAATAAGTGCACTCTTGTCACACAAAGCTATGAGTTCAACCTCTGGCAAAGTGCTTAAAATGCTCGCGTGCACTAGACCCATTTTCCCAGCGCCTATAACAGCAACATTCAATTTTTCCTTCATCAGCATTTGCACCTCAGAACTTATCTAATAACAACTTTCTCTATTTAACGTAAACTGACCGCTATCGAGAGATATGCCTCATCTCAGTCTATTCTGGCAATAAGCTTGGATACGATGTTTGTGTTATGCATTCCTTATCTGAACAAGGCGATCTCTATGGTTCAACAAAAAGGCATGCTTAGCTCAATTCCTAAAGCAAAACGCAACGTGAAAAAAGCTTTTCAGTTTTATCCGAGAGCAAAACCGCAATGAAAACAGGCCTAAATCCCAAACAGTTCTCTACCAAAAATTTTGCCAGCCAAAGAGGACCTTAAGACAAAATTTTATTGTGTCATATTTAGAATTAAGTCTACGTACCTGTTATTGTACTGCATAATCCCTGATTTCGAATTGTACATCGAGAGCTCTACAAAAAGATTGTAATAAAAACCTGTTTGATTTGAATCCCAAGCTGAGGCAATGTTAACAGGATAGTTTAATCCATCAATCGTTATTTCAGAAAGTTGACATACACCGTTAGCGAAACCTAAATTGTTAACTTTGAATGTTAAGGGTGCTTCCCATGTTCCCCCATCACCAACAAACAAGTCGTATTCGTATAGAGCAGGCAGAGGACTGGCTGTTCCAAGCGATGTATTAGGAAGAAGCTGAGTCTCGTTTCCTATTTTTACAAAACATGTGTAATAACAAGCGGACCCCATATTATTTCCTACACCTAAATAAACCAAATACGTCACATTAGCCATGATATTAAAGGGAAGACCCTCAAACGTATGATTAGACCCAAGCATGTAGAGCTCTGAGAACTCTTGATTTGCAGGCAGTTTTATTAAAAGACCTATAGTTGGTGACGCGAACAGCAAAACTCCGATTAAGCCAATCGTGATAAATACAAATCGAACGTTTTTAAGCTGTATTTTCAGCCACCTCAGGCTTCAAACTAAACAACTTCTCCATGTAGCCGCGTTTAAGCCGGCGCCAAACCAGAAACAAAACCAAAACCAAAACGAAAGCGCCTGTTGCGGTAAATGCAATTGTTAACCAGAAAGCATTTTGACCAGAAGCCACCGCATCTTGTTTGGCACCTTGAGCGGAATTAGTTACTTCTTGCGCAATTGGGAGTACGCTGTCTGCTTGGACCGCGGCCGCGTTAGAATTTCCAGCGTGGTAAGAGTTTTCTGCTTGAGCCAAATCACCCGCTGCAACATTTAACTGAAGCAGTAGACCAGTGACATTTGCGCCGGCTTTTTCAGCGTCCAAAACAGCATTGAAAGCCTGCTCCAGAGCGGTATTAGCTGTTTGCAACTTCGACGTGGTTTGATCGATTTGGTCGGTTTGCGCAAAACCATAGTGTTCACTAAAAAGAAAAAAACCAAGCGCTAAAAAGATGAACATGGTAACAGCGAAAAGTTTGCAAATGTTGTTTACTTGTTGTACCTCCAAGCAAAATGTTCAGGTTCGAGTTGATTTGTTTGAAACATTATTTTGAATTCTTATCGCTTTACCTATTGATTGAATAACTTCTCCAGCGTTTCTTTCTTCAGGTTAACTTCGGAAAAGATTTTTTCAGCTTTCCTGTTTCGCTTTGAATACTCCCGGTAAGTCTCCAAAAAAACCTTGCCTTTAGCCGTCAAAATATAGCACCGATTTTCAGCCTCGAAACAAATCAAAGATGAATCGCTCATCCGAGCCAAATACTTCTGCAACACGCGAAAACTCAAATTAGCCTGGTACATTATCTGAGTCTTCTTAGGTTTTAGACTAACCACACTAAGAATGTCAGCTATTATTTCAAGTCTATCTCTGTAGCCGCCCAAAAAATATTCCTCAAAAACTTACGCTGAGAAAAAAACCCGCATAGTTACCAAGAAATTTAGACCTTCAAAATCAAATTCTTTTCTTTCATTTTTCAAACCCACAGCTACTAAATCCCTCCCTGAAAGGAGCAGATATGAATAAAGACCGCCTAAACCAAACGGGCCATGATTTTTCGATCTTTTCTACGTTGTTGAGTGTGGTTTACCTAGCAGAGTACAATGTGGACAGGTTATACATAACAAAGTAGCTTTTGTTCTATTACATTAAGTTTGTGATCTGGTTCACCCTTCACTGACGCCATAAGCATAGCCTCATGAGACATGACTCTTATTCTAAGAACAGCGCGCCGCGCACCCAACGGAAGTTCGCTCCTTACTCTTAGGAATTGCGACAACTTTCTTTCTAACCTTATTTCGAGGGACTTAATCAGGAAATTGACACTAATCAACTATGTTAAGCTTGTTGTAAACATGAAAGTTACATCAGTAAGTTGCTTCAAGCATTATTCGCTTCAGAATCGTAGCGCCATGTCGTAGCTTCAACTTCTTCTCGCCCAGACGTTCTCTATATTTAATTGGTATTTCAACAATAGTAAACCCTTTGCGTTCTACACGATGGTTCAATTCAACCTCAATGTCAAATCCTTTAGACTTTATTTTCCAGTCTCTGAGGATTTCAGTGCGAATTACCCGTAGCCCCGTCAGAGGATCACTCAACTCAATACCGTTAAGAAAATTATGAGTTAAGGCTAGCAGGCGATTACCTATGTAAAACATATCACGCATTGCTTTCTTATCGACCTTGCTACCGAATCGATTACCACAGACCATGCCTACTTCAGGGTTCTTCTGCAAAATCCGAATCATCTCGGTAACGTATTCGCCAGGATAGGTGTAGTCTGCATCGGTAAGGATGATGTAATCCACTGCATCGAGAAACTGCAATCCTTTCGCTAACGCATCGCCTTTCCCGCGACCGTCCTGGCAAACGATTTCAGCTCCCATATTCTTGGCGACTTCAACGGTTCGATCTGTACTTCGCCCGTCAATCACGAGAACGTGCGGATAAAAGAGGTGAGTCTTCAACTCGGCTATGGTTAGCCCTATGCCTTCTTCCTCATTCAACGCAGCTATAATAACCTGCGTCGAAGGGATACGTTCTTCTCCCTTCTGTGCTTGCAGACTCTCATATCCTTCCAATGTACAGCCACTCAAAAGCGAGTTACAGTATAAAAAACCTCGTCCCATATTTAAGGTGATATTTCCAAACCGGAAACATACCAAGCAGGGGAATAATTTTCCCATCTTCAAAAAGCTAGGACGATTAGCCTACTTTTCATATAGGCGTACCAACTTCTCATATTCAAAGTCAAATGTTCATTTAGCTCTTGTACCATCGCACAGCACTAATGAAAATCTACATCTTGCCTAAGAAAGTGGCGGCCAGCTTCAGTCATCAGATAAACTGAATTGTCCACCGAATAAAACCATCGCTCACAACAATATCTAGATATTTTTCCGGAAGCTTGGAACGGAATTTGCCCCAAACATGATTCGGGTTTTGTTTGAACTGGACTTGCAATTTCTAAAATTGCAGCAAAAATGGTTAATCGATCACGATTCTTGCCCACCGAAACCACATCTACAAAGCATAAAGTCAAGCTAAGAAGCTAAAGGTTCCTCAAGGGACAAAATAACAAACAAAGACCAAGCTATCAAATCCCTTCCTGACAGAAGAGGATATGAATTAGAGCCATTCTAAGTGGACTTTAACTTTCTCTTTCCCTTCTCCTCGAGTGGTAAACATGCTCTTTTGCTGGCATATCTTTAAAAGATTTGTCTAGAGTAAAACAATAGAACAAGGTCAGAACTGAATCGAAAACAGACATATTGTTCGAAGACCCCGTCCAAGACATCATGGCACTTCCCTTCTCTAACTTAAACAAGCAAGCCAGCACAAAACACTATATAGGCGATATTTCGAAAACCGCTATATTTCTAGAAAAACACAAAAATCTTCTAGAATTTTTTGAGTGATACTGGATTACAAAGATCTTGCAAGGTGCCCCGACTGATAATCAAACGATTCAGGGTTGCATACTTAGCTCCCCCAAGTCCGCCCATTCCAAAGAAGAACCCAAAAACCATCAACAATGGCGCGGCTAAAAATGGTGCCTTTAAAAGTCTTGCTTATTCTCAGCTCGTTCAGCTCTTTGTGGTTTGAAACATTACAGACCGTGTAAAAACTTGCACTTTTGGTTCAAACAACCTTATACAAAGCTTGTTAAAGATTTGATGCGCAGGCTGCGCCCTAGGTGGCCAAGTAGCATAAGCAATCGCCTGCAGAGCGATTTTACAGGGTTCAATTCCCCGCATTGGCTCAGTTTCTTCTTTTCCCAAGGCTTTGGGTGAGCCATGAATGTTAAGAGTTCAAGTTTTTGTTTTATCATATAAAAGGGTCAGGCTGCTTGTATAGTGTTACTGTTACCGTGTTTCTGTTACCTTATCTTGATTTAATAAAAGAATGAATTCGATACGCGCCATAAAACTTTAAATGTTGCATACCCCAGAGAGGAGTTGTGAACTATCTCCAAAATCAAGAGCCAAAATTTGAGATAGTTCTCGTGCCGGGGTATCCTAGCCAGGCAGGGAGCAAGCCTGGAGATCCCGAATTGGGGGACCAAGCAGCTTGTGGCCTCTCGGGGCCGCGGGGGTTCAAATCCCCCTCCCGGCGCCTTATTTTCTGGCAGTTTTTGAGAGAGCCAACCATTTTCACGAAAAAAGATTCCTCGCCAAACCTCAAATTTTGAATACAGGCTGCGCCTGGTAGACGATACTTTTCAGCAGGTTAACTGCTAGGGAGAGCCTTTTCCAGAAGCCTTATCCAATTATCCGCCATTACATTTGAGACACAAAGCCTGAAAATCCGTTTCTGCTTCATGTTTTCAGCTACATTGGAGAGTGTGACTCCTTTGCCGCGCTGCCTTGTCCCGATTTTAAGTGTTGAAGTAAGTCGGCGACACAGCTTTGTCTTTTCTGTTAATATTTTGAGCAGCTTCTCTGTTAAGAACTAAGCAAAAGATGCTGAACAATGCGTAAGTAGCTACTTGCCTCAAACCTCTAACCTTGTTAACAACCATACTACACTGAGTCTTCAAGAAGCCATTCACTGCTTCAATGGGTGGTCGTTTATGATACTCCTTCTTCTGATCCGCAGGTCCATAAGTCCTGAACTTTCTATCAACCCGCAAAATATCATTAACGCCTCGCTTCTGATTCGCCGGGTAAGGAATTACAGCTTTATCGACAGCAGCTCTAATCTTGCCACCGCTATACTGACTATCTGCAATTAGGCTTCTCAGTTTAGCGCCAGAACTTGTCAAAACCCGCTTTGCCCTCTCAAGAAGAGTCAAAGAATGCTTCTTCTCATTGTCATTGGCCGAAGCAAACAAACACGATAAGGGAAGCATGGTCTTAGAGTCAATGGATAAATGAAACTTGTAGCCTAACGCATAACTTCTTCCTGTTCTTCCAACTCTTGCCTCAGGGTCTGAATAGCCAATCCGGTTATCCGTCGGATGACGAGTGCTCCAAGCTTTGATAAAAGAAGCGTCTAATACAACGTCTACCTGTTTGGATCGGTTGCGTTTGAGGAGTTTGATTACTTTGTCGTCAATTATGCTGCTGAGCCTGTCTTGGCCAACTCTTCTTGCAAATCTGCTGAGAACGCTTCTCGGATAGCCTTTCTCCTCATGCTTTAGCAAACATAACTTTCTCAGCCTTGGATCAGCATCCAACAGGCGGGTCATCTCTCTTAAGCTTCTTACACCTTTCATTCGCATTACAAGAAACGTTTTGAAGATGCCTAAGGGATTTCTTGGTGGCCTTCCAGGCCCTTTGAGATGAAAGCAGCTGTCAACCGTGGTTTTGGCAAAACTTAAGTCTACGTTCTTGAACAGGACTTCTAGGGTCTCGTGTTCATCTTGTCCCGCTTGGGGTCACCTCCTAAGCTTGGACGTTACTCAAAGAAAATACGGGACCCCAACTCAAACATAAACGTTGGGAATTTCGGGACAAACCAGCGCGTAAAAAAGTGAAAAAGAAGTCTTCGGCTAAATCTCAGCGTACGCTGGACTTGTGGATGTGCCCCTACAGTCACATCTGTTTATACCATCCGAAACATATGATATATTATGATATAATATATAGTGGTCTTTAGAATGTTTTGGGAGAGCCTTAGGAAAATACCGAACAAAATCAAGGAAGAAACAGCAAACTTAAAAGTACCGCAGGTCATTCCCATTGGCCATCATTCTCACAGAAAAGCAATATCCGCCGCCGCAATATGCGTATTAACCATCGTTGTTTTCGGCGCCGTCGTATCGGCTATCGTTTCGAGCAAAACTATGGCGAACGCGGACTGGGCAATGTTTCACGCTGACCCATCTCACAGTGGTGCAGGCACAGGTAATCCGGCGCTTACTCCCACTTTGCTTTGGAACTACACTACTGGCGGCTGGGTTTTTTCGTCTCCTGCAGTTGTCAACAGTGTAGTCTACGTAGGCTCGTCGAATTACAAGGGCATCGAAGGACCCCGATTTCCCAATGTAGGCAACCTTTGTGCTTTAAACGCCTATACTGGTGCAAAACTCTGGGACAAGACCACTGGTGTCCTTATGTATTCGTCTCCTGCTGTAGTCAACGGTACGGTCTACATAGGTTCGTGGGATGGTAACATTTATGCCTTTAATGCTACCAACGGCAACCAAATCTGGAATTACACAACTACGCGAATTCCCGGAATCGACAGCAGTAACCCGATTTATTCATCCCCAACTGTTGTCAACGGTGTACTCTACATAGGCTCAGCAGACGGCAATGTTTACGCTTTGAACGCTGCAGACGGCGCATACATCTGGAATTATACCACTGCGGAAATTCCAGGAATTAGTGGTAGCAACTACATTTATTCATCTCCTGCGGTTGTCAACGGCGTAGTCTACATAGGCTCCGATGATCACCGCGTTTATGCTTTGAATGCTGCTAACGGCATCCAACTCTGGAATTACTCCACCGGTGGCGATATTTATTCATCTCCAGCTGTTGTCAATGGTATCGTCTACATAGGCTCTTTTGACGGCAACGTTTATGCTTTGAACGCTGCAAGTGGCAACCAACTCTGGAATTACACTACTGGCGGGGTCTGGTCGTCGCCTGCTGTTGTAGACGGCGTAGTATACATAGGCTCATCTGACGGCAACGTTTATGCTTTGAACGCTGCAAGTGGCAACCAACTCTGGAAGTATGCCATGGGCGAAGTTGGTTGGTCGTCCCCTGCTGTTGTAGACGGCGTAGTATACATAGGCTCATGGGACAGCAACGTTTATGCTTTGGATGCTTATAGCGGCGCAAAACTCTGGAATTACACCACCGCCACAAGCAACGTTCAGCTTGAGTCGTCTCCTGCAGTTGTCAACGGCGTAGTTTACATAGGCTCTCACGGCAACGTTTATGCATTAGGTAGCTCTTCGACCATAACACCCACCGCCATCCCCAACGCCAACTTCAACTTCCACCCCAACTCTAATACCTACTTCAACTCCGACAGCTACACCTACGCCAGCGAAATCGACAACGACTTCGAACCCGACAGCTTTACTTGATTTGACCCTGGCGCAGTCAGTTTTACCTTAAGGGGTCAATCTATGGAATAGTCGTTGCTGTAGTCATCATGTGGAATTGTTCAGTTGTGCTTGTGCTAAGAAAAAGTAAGAAAGGCAAAAGTTGAAAGAGCGCGCCAGCTCGTTGCTAAATCGACTTCTTCCTGTAAAGTCTGCTTAGCCGTCAGCAAGATATCAGAAAAGCAATTTAACATCTAAGAGATATCTGAAACGGCGGTTGACAAGTGATGGGCATGGCGTTTGACAAAGAAGAATTAGAGGATTTCAACCAGATGATTAGCATGTTCGTTCTATTTTACAAGACGATTTGGAGCGAAGTGGAGAAACAGTTTTCAGAACTACCTAAAGAAGAAAAGCACAAAATCTTTGGCGTTATAGCTCCATCCATCGTCGGTTTCCTCAACATGACTGCGGAAGGCAGCAACATAGAAGAAGCCAACCTCAAAGAAAAAAATAGACGAAGAAAAAAACCATAGACAGACTTCCCTAACACAGCTTAGTTCCTCTATGCTAGCAGTGCCGATAAACTGCTAAACTAGCTTTTCAGTGTCTAATCCTTACTTATTTTGCGAGAAAAACCATCGATCCAGCCTTCTTAACAACTCCCAACCCTACAGCAACTACCGCGTTAAGAAGCATCGCAATCAAACAGAACAAACAATGAATAGTAATCCGCAATAAGCTTCTAACCTTAATGTTTTCCAAGACACGAGTGCTCTTTCAGCCATGAATTCGCTCTCTCAATCGAAGATCTCAGACGATAAGCCCGTTTCCCGCTTTCAGGCCCATAAGTCCTGAAGAACCGATCAACCCTCAACAGCCCCTGTTGCCCCGGCATCTGGTTAGCTGGATAAGGAATCACAACCCTAACACCTATCGCAACCGCTTGGCCTCTTAGGCCTTTGCAGGAATACTGCGCCCACTTCCTTTGCTAGCCCTCAGTTGTGGTTATGGTTGTGTTGAAGCTGAAATTGGTTATTCCACTTGTAGTGGGAAAAACGGTTAGAGTTAGTTCCAGAGGAATCACTTGACCTGCGCTAAGGACTTGACCCGAGTAGTTCCAGTTTAGGGACAAATAATCCAAAGGCATGGATTGACTCCAGCTTGATGTTTCCAGAGACAACGTGGCCCCGGAATTGATTTCATTCTTAACATAAACCGTTAAGTTGCTGCTTGTATCTGCTTCTATGGATCCCCAATTGAGTGAAAGGGTTCTGTCTGTACAGGCTTGATCCCAGTAAATCCCAGCTCCAAAACCTTTCACGGAGCTCGTGTAGGCAATAGGTTTGCCCGAATCGAAACCCACTGGGATGATGCCGAGAACAACAATAATTGCCAAGCATGCCTCAACAAATAATGCTTTTCTTTTAACATGTTTGACGACTGGAGTGGCCAAGGGCACTTTTAAGTTTGCTATTCCTTCAACGATTCTTTTCGGTATTTTCCTAAGGCTCACACGGAACATTCAGAAACCTCCATATTATATCTTAATATACATTATGGTCTGCGGTTGATATAAACGAATGTGGATGCAGTGCAGCATCTACATGGTTTTCTTTTAAAACGCGCATTTTTAAATATTATTATCAAATAATGCATGTATATATAATTATGTTCCATGAGTTAATTCATTATGTGTATAAGTGATGTATCACCTTTATGGTGCATGGAGAAGAGCGCACTACCGCAGGAATAAGGGAGCGTTGCTGATAGAAGTGCGCTTCAAAAAAAAGACAATACATGAGAAGATCAAAACTAGAAATATATGTGGGCATTCTGAAGGTCTTGATTCATTGGGGTCCGTTGAGGCTGACACATGTCATGTACAAGGCTAATGTTAACTGCAGTGTGCTGGAGGAGTACCTTGGCTTCTTGATTAAGCAGGGAATGGTTGAGGAGAAAATCGTTAAAAAAGACAGAAAATTCTACACGATCACGCAGCGCGGAATTACAGTACTCAAACAGTTCAGAGACCTCAAAGAAGTGCTTCCCATAGTCGAAGAAAAAGGAAACGAAGCAAGACGCCAAAGACCCTGTCCGTTCTAAAACGCATGAGGAGATAAAACTTCTTGAAAACAAGAATTAAAATGGATTCATCGATGGATATTATCGACTCCACGTTTTCTTACTCTGTAGGAATAACCAGAGGATCAACAATTCGGGTTTTACATGTAGACGATGACGCCTGCATTCTGAGAATTTCTAAACTAATACTTGAACGGACTGGATCATATCAAGTGGAAACTGCGTTGTCGGTTGAAGAAGCAATTTACAAAATGGGGAAAGTTGAGTATGACGTTATTGTTAGTGATTATCATATGCCTGGGAAGGACGGTTTGCAGTTTCTGAAAGAGCTAAGAGAAAATGGCAACCGTATTTCTTTTGTCCTTTTTAGTGGGGAAGACAGGGATGAGATTAGAAGTGAAGCTTTAAGTTTTGGGGCTGACGGGTACTTAATCAAAATTGGGTCGCCCGAGACAGTTTACAGGGAGTTGTCAAGTGGAATTGAATCAGCCGTCGAGAGAGCAAGGACAGAACTTAGAGTTTGACAAACGTAGACACCTAAAACGACGAAAAAAATGAGTTTTCGCTCGGCTAATCATAAACCGCGTCCCTATCAGAAAAAACCAGTTACTCCCATCGGCTGGAACGATTATTCTATTGGAAGTGCCTTTTTTTACTTAGGCGTTTGCACGTAATTCTTTAAACTCCAACATCATCTAAGCAGGGCTTTCATGCGCAAATCGACTGCAGTTTAAATTCTACAGTTGCCTCCAAGACATTTTGGCCTTGTAGATGCAGGGTTATACAAGCATGAACATAAAAGGGTTTACTCGAATATAGTTCTCCGTGAAGAAAGCGAATGGAGACTTTCGACTTCAAATGAGCCGACATAGAGTTGAGAGAACTCAGAAACCGTTGCCTGCTGAATCAGCGGGAATTGCCAACATTTTAGAAGGCGACATTGCTGATGCGGATAACCATTTGAAGGAACATTTACCAATCATTAACTGCGAATGCGAAGCCGAAATTCTGATGGTGCCAAATTTAATGTCTATGAATCGAGCCATAAAAATTCATGTGGTTGAACATAGAAAGAAAACAAGAAACACTCAGAAGAACGAAATTACGCCTAGCAAAATCAGTGAACTGCTAAGCCAGCTTACACTTTTTAAAATGAGTCAACAAAACGATGCTTTGTCTCTTGATTCTGATAGAAAGAACAATAGGCATTCATGAGGCAGAATAACATCACACGTGTTTCAAACATTAAAACAGTAATTCAACATCCAAAAGAGGAGATCCAAATTTGAGACGATCCAAACTGGAAACGTGTTTGAGTATTCTTGAGACGTTGGCTAGGCATGGTCCTTTAAAGATAACTCATGTAATGCAAAAGTCTAATCTCAATTGCAGCGTGTTGAAGAACTATTTTGATTTTCTAATTAAACAAAGTGCGGTTGAAGAGAAGTTTGTTGGGGGGGATAGAACTGTCTACGCGATTACGGAGCGCGGCTTGTACTTGATCCGGTGCTTTAAAGAACTGAACCAAGTGATTCCCACAGCGAAAATTAGAAGTGAAATCCCTTCAACCAAAGCAAAGAAAGAACCTGACTGGAACGAGCTCAAAGAACATTGTTAATCCTCGCAGATTTCGGAGTATATTAAGCGCTGTGATGGCCTCGGTAAGCTGCAGATTTCTAGATACGTCTTAAGTCAGCATAGCGTAGAAATAGATTGAACGTGGAAAAAATGAACAGGGAAAAAGAAGAGCTTGACGCTGAAATTGCAAGAAGTTTATCCGTACTTAAGATGAAAGAAGCCCATAAACAAATTGAGGACGTTGAAAAATTAAGAAAAAATCTGCGATTCTCTCAATAAACCAACGTCTTGACTTTTGCTCGAGAATAACATGGACACATTAGACAAAAATCGATGGGTAATGAGTAACAGCTAAGTTTTCAGAGTAATCAAAAATAATAGGAAGAAATCGAACAATTTAGGAAAAGAAAGGATACATTTCTCTATTCGTTTTAGACGGTTTGAGTTTGAATGTCAAGTTACTGAACGATTCGAAAGTTTTCTTCGCCGTTCTTGTTTAGTTTTGGAATTGTTATTTTGAATTTGGCTCCAATTCCGGGTTCACCAGTCTCCTCGATTGTCCAGCCGTAAACATCTATCATTTTTTTGGTAAGAAAAAGACCAAAGCCTGTACTGCCGCCAGTACTAAAGCCTTCTTTAAATAGACTCGGTTTATTCTCCAAAGGTATGCCTACACCGTCATCCTCATAAATCAATTTTAAGCAGTCTTGGTCAGTCTCCTCAAAGTACACTTTTATGGTTGTGGTTTTCTTGCCGTACTTCCTCGTATTGTCGATAAAATTGTAAAATAGTTGCCTCAGAAAGGAATCTGCCAGCACCGTTAACCCTTGGCATCCATTAATTATCATTGGGATAGGTCCCGAAAAAAGAATAGAGGCTTCTTTTAGTTTCTCTTCAACATTAACGTAAGTCAGCTCTTCCGCTCCAATTTGCTCGTACATTTTGGCGAAATCAAAAATCTTCATGGAATCTTTAACAGCCTGCTCCATCTTAACAAGCCCATCGACAACATCCGCCTCATCCGCATGCTTCTTTTTGAGTATATATGCATAACCAGTCACCGCTGAAAGCTTGTTACGGACATCATGCCTAGTTAACCCACCCACCACTCGGAGTTTTTCATTCAATTCCTGAATCTTAACTAAACTATCCGACAAAGACTCTAAAGAAAAAGTCAAGTCAGCCTCTGTACTTTTTTGCAAGGTTATGTCTGTTGTAATACTTGCAGCGCCACTAAATTCTCCATCCTCTTTGAAAATTGGCGTTCGATTCAAAATTACTGGCACAACTGAACCATCTTTATTCTTAGCAAAAGTCTCAGTTGACCAGCTTTCACCCGCCATTAATCTTCTTGATACTTCATCGGTTTCTTTTGGTGAAGCAACACCCAACAGCTCAGTAACATTGTGTCCCAACGCTTGTTCTTCTGAATAGCCATAAAGTTTTTCTGCAGCCTTGTTCCAAAAGCGAATTTTTCTGTTGTTATCCACCATTATGATAGCTTGACCTACGTGATTTAGCAAATCAGCCTGAAACTTAATTGCCTCTTCTGCTTTTTTGCGTTCAGATATATCTCTTGCGATCCCGATGATTTCCATTTTGTCGCCAATTCTGATTGGAAAAGTCGAAATCTCCACGGAAACCTTCGTGCCATCCTTGGTTTTCATATCGTAATTTATAGGTCCAGTTTTCTGACCCTGCAGGCTATCAGATAAATCCTTCATAATCCTAGAAGCATCATCTTTAGAGAAAAGGTCCAAAATACGCTTGTCAATCAGTTCCTCTTTGACATAGCCTAATACTTTTTTTGCTTGCGTATTTGCATCTACAAGTTTGCCGTTCAAATCTGCGGTAAAAATAATGTCTGGAGCATTTTCAAACAACAGGCGGAACCTTTCCTCAGAATCTCTCAATGCTTCCTCTATTTTCACGCGTTGAGTTATGTTTTCGCAAAAAGCCATCATGTTTCCATCAGGCAATCGTGCAGCATTTAAAATGACATAAACAGGTTCTCCATCTTTTCTCTTCAGAGCTATCTCAAACCGAGATTTTCCAGTTTCTGTAAGAGCTATAAACTGCTTAAGCCCAAAAGAGATATCTTTCTCAAACAGAATGTCCACAATGCTCATTTTGAGAAACTCGTTTTTGGAGTAGAGTAGTAGCTTGGTTGCTGCATCGTTTACTTGGATATATTTGCCCTCAGGATTGACGACAAAGAATGCTACAGGAGAATTTTCAGTATAAGCACGATATTTCTCTTCACTATTTTTCAAGGATACTTCGTTTTGTTTGGCTAGGGTTACGTCTTGGCAGACTCCAAGTATTTGATTACCCAAGCCTTCTTTGTTGCGGGAAAACAGGGTGTCGCGGCTTCGTAGCCATCGCCATTCTCCATTTGCATGTTTCATTCTGAACTCAACGTCATATGCAACGTTGTCGGGAGCATTTACGAAGCGGACATGATGCGCATCTACAGCTTTAGCATCGTCTGGATGCAAAATGTTAGAGAACAGTTCTGAACCCATAGCTGTTATCTGCTCTTGAGTGTACCCTAAGAAATCGAATATTTCACGATTAGAGTAAACGTTGCATTTTTCTTCGATATCATATATGTAAATGAGGTTAGGTGTGGAATTGAGGATTTTTTGGTTTAGGTGTTCACTTTTTCTCAGAGCTTCTTCATCCTTTTTATGATCGACTGCTTGGATTATTCCAAAGCAAAGCTCTCCATAGACTGTTTCAGGTGAGCCTTGCTTGTTGTAGTATCCGTCTGCGCCAAGGTTTAGGGCTTGTATGGCTACTTCTTCTCTGCCTTTGCCAGTAAACAGGATAAAGGGGATTCTATTTTTTTGTTCTCGCAATTCTTTTAGGAATTCTAGGCCGTCTTTTTGGGGCATTTCATAGTCAGAAACTACAATATCGTAGTTGCATGTTGTTAGTTTTTTGAAGGCTTCATCCACACAACAGGCATTATCAACATCAATGTTGCTTTCCAGATCCATTAGCATTAGCTTTGAAATCTCCAGAATTGTAGAGTCATCGTCCACATGTAAAACTCGAATAACACTCTTTTTGTTTGCAACTAAATCAGTTGCTTCTACAGCTATCGCATTTTGGTTGATCTGTATTATCCATACGCCACACCCAACTAGAGATTGCTGGATTATAAGTCAGTTATGAATTCAGTTATGAAGCCAGAATTCACATTTATCAAGGCAATGCAAAAACATTGAATTCAGGCAAAAATCAAAGCTTTTTGGAATTAGTTCATGGATTCTTATGTGAGACTCTCTTTATGAGTTTGTTACTGATTGGTTTCTAAGTTTCTTGTTGTTCATTTTAATTCTTCGGATTCACTCCACGCCGTCTCAAAGTATTCTCTTAACACGCCGATAAGATTGGTGCCGGTTGTCCACAATGCTGAAGTATCTTCAAACTTGCTTTTTCTACTAGTTGAAATCATTGCCTCTTTGCCATCGAAAACTGCGAATCGGTTCAGGGGTTGACTATGAAATCTAACACTAGCAGACTCGACGTTGATGATGTGCTGCACTTGTTTCGTTTGGGATTCATCAGGTCTGAAATCCTCAATAATCACTCTAACTTCCACTCCGTTGTGAATTGCACTTTTGATTTCAGCAAAAAGAAGAGATGTGACATGCATGATTTCTTTCAGGTGGCCAATCCAGAAAATATCAATTTTAGAACTGACGATTAAACTGCTTAACTTAGCGGCGACTGCTTTGCCTTCGGGTATTAGAGCGTAGAGACTTTCTTCTTCACCCACAACAATGGGCTGCACCCACTTCGCCTTAGATAGGACTTGGAATTTTGCCTTCATCGAGGTTATTCGTTCATCAGATTTGACTTTTTCATCAACTATTAAGGAAGCCAAAGCACCGGCAACAGGAGTAGCCCGAATCATAGCTGGTTTGCCTAGTAACTTTTCCACAAGACCCATCTTTTCAAGTGCTGGTAAAACCTTGTATACGTCTTCTCGCCTTACGGACGTAGATTGCGCTATTTGACCAACTGCAGCGTTGCCTAATTTAAGGATGGTTTGGTATACTTTTGCTTGATTAGGAGTTAAACCCAGACCCATTAGAAGATCTGTTTTATCCAATTCAGACAATTTTCATGCATCTGTTTCGAAGGAGAGACTTAAACTACTACTATGATAGCCCAAAGTGGAATTTAAGCTTTGCGCATGGTTAAATTAGTCAAATCAGCCATATTCACTGCAGAATTTGCGAATAAAGTGTCAAATACAGTTTAACTTAGTTTCTTAGTCAGTTTCTTGAAGTTGCGGCTGGTGGACGGCACAGACATCGGCTTGTTAATGGAGCTACAATACCTTTTTCATCCTATCGGGAAACGGATTTTTGGTCAAATGACAGCCATTGTACAAACTAAATCTAATAATAAAGGGCAAAGTAATAGCGTTTGTCCTGTGTCTTTTTTTTACCAGAGCGAACAATCCTCCAGCGATGTAGTCTAACCAATTTGGTTCTAGATCGTCAAAGTCCGCTTCTCGGACTGTAACTGCGTTATCTCTTGAATTGGTTCCCACCGCTTTAAGTTTAGACGCTAGTCTTTATTGCATTCCGGAAATAGTTTTTGAAACTTCCTCCATGTGATTACCCTTAAGCTAACGAATCCTGCTTTGCGGGAAATAATGGGGAGTTAGGACGATCATAATTGCTTTGGCAGGATTCGTCGCTTGCCATGAGTATTGGCTTAAATTGCTTATTAGTACTATGAATTTGAAATTCATGTTTTCGGACCAACAATGAAACTGGAGCTCCAAAACCAGTTACTTAACAAAACACAACTATAGTACAGTCATATTGTCAACAAAGACCCGAAAGCCGTTTTACACTATTGCGCTCCGGCGTTGCCGAAGCTCAGGGTACCGTTACTTCTTCACGCAAAGCCAAAGGAGCGTTGATCTTCTCGTAATTGCGATCCCACATGCTACAAGTACTTGAAAGGCTCATTTTATAAGGAAGTGGGCAACTGGAGAATCAGAGTAATCAAGTATGCAAAACCGCTTCCTTGAGCCTTAAACGGGGAAGAAAATCGTACTTCAAATCAAACTCCCATCCCCAGCTTTGAAGCACTGGTTTTTTTTGCTGGTAAATTAGTGATATGATCCCCCTTCCGGCGCCAATTTACTTACTGTCAAAATTCTTGCGCGGTTTTTTTCAGGTGCACCCTTTGAAGAGATTAAGATGTTTGTTTTCTAAGTCAATCACTTCGTTGCAAAACCTTTAATCAATTTGTAAACAGTACTCTTTACAGTAATCTCTGATGACCCAAGTTCAGTTGCGATTGCCGGAAAAAATGATTGCTGAGATTGATTGTTGGGTTTCTGAATGCAAGTTCAAAAGCCGAAGCGACGCCGTTAAAACTATCATAAGTCTATACGAGGAGCGCGAGAAAACTCACGAGTTCTTTGATCTTCTACACAAGCGAAGCCAAGAAGCTAAGGAACAACCTGAAAAGCCTGTTCCGCTTGAGGAAGCATAGACTTTTTGGCATTCAAAGTTTTGCTCCACCGAAGTGCTACCCGAGATCTGAGAAAACTCGGTCAAGTCGAAAAATTGACGATGAAAAAGACACTTGAGAACCTTGCAGTTGATCCGTGGAAAGGGGAAAACAATTGCGCCCTTCAGACTTTTGGAACATAGGATCAGGAGATTATCGAGCCATTTACGAAATAAACTCAGAACAGAATGAAGTAATTGTGCTTTTCATGGGCCACGAAAAAAGGGTGAATGATGATTTCTCAAAGCTACTCTAAGGAAACAGCGATGGATCTGAAAAGCAGATAAAGCGTCTCAAAAACTAACGTGGTATTGCACATGTGGAATTTAAACATGGGTTTTAACCGCTATCCCGGCGCCATCATTATAAGCCATTGTTGAGGTTATTTTTGCTAAATAGACACAATTATAGCTTATTCGCATTGAACGTATCATGGTGTGATCGTCGAAAATTAAAGCTGGTTTAGGAAGTTTTCTTAAGAAGTCGCTAAATGTTACAGTTGTTAAAGATCAAAGAGAGAAAGCAAGCGATTGAGATTCAGGTCTGAACCATTTTCGCTATCTGACCTCGGCTATCTCTAATCTCCAATTGTATTCTTCCATTTCCATCAGCTTCTCTCGTGGCACATTTTATGCAGGGGTCGTATGCTCGTATCACCATTTCTATCTTGTTTAGGAGTCCTGGCTTTATTTCGCCGTTGTGTATGAATTCCGTTGCCGCATCCTTCACGTTGAGATTAATGGCCACGTTATTCATTTGAGTCGGTATCACCAGTTTCATCTGTTCCAACCTTCCTTCATCTGTAAGAACGTACTCGTGAGCAAGCGTGCCTCTAGGTGCCTCAACCACACCAACACCCCTGCCGCCTTTTGGCTCAACCTTCACTCTAGTATCTGTTCGAACTAGATCTTTGTCCCCTAAAAGCTCCTGCACCCTTTCACAAGCATAAATCAGGTCAATAAGACGAGCATAATCAAAGAGCAAAGTTGCGTGTGTAGGACTTCCAAATTTCCTCTTAAACTCTTTCATCTCTCTATCAGCAACTTCAGTTTTAGCTCTTTGGTTCACGTTCATCCTGGCAGTTGAACCTACTTGAACAATTCCTGTTGGCCATCCTGGGGATTTTAGGTAAGCAAATTTTGCGAAGGTCCACGCGTAGCTTTTCTCTTCAAGAAACTTCATGTAATCCTGCGCTGAAAATTCCGATACAATATTGCCATCTGGATCGATAATGTGAATTTTGCTATTGTAGAATTCGAGACCGCCGTTCTTGGTCAAGGCCATGTAGTAGGTCTTGCAATCCCCAGCCTTCTTGAAATCACTCCAGTTCTTATCAAAGAGCTCTTTGCCGAAAGCAAGTGCGTCCTTTGCCACTTCCCAAGCGCTTTGCGCCTTCTGAAGTAGCACTTCTCGATCTTTTTCTAGTAGAGGATTGATGAGACCACCTGGAATTACCGAGAGAATGTGGACTTCACGTTTTCCAATAAGGTCTAGGATTGTGGCGCCAAGGCTTCTCAATGTAATAGCTTTCCGGGCTATGTCAGGTCTCTCTCGCATGATTTGGAATATGTTTCTCTTTGAAGCGTCTTCATCTAGCGGAAAATAGAAATCTGGAAGAGTCAAGAAATAGATGACCAGCGAGTGATTACTTATCACTTGTCCCATCAGCAAGAGTTCGCGTAGTTTTCTGGCGGTTTCCGTTATTTCAGTGCGATAGATGCTTTCTATTGCCTCAACAGAAGCAATTACATGTGCTGTGGAACACACACCGCATATTCTAGAAATTATAAAGGGCAACCTGTCTGCATCCATTCCTCTCAAAAAATAGTCAAAGCCACGGATTTCCGTTGCGTAGAAATAAGCGTCTGACACGTTGCCGGCTCCGTCAAGTGTTATCGTTACTTTTCCGTTTCCTTCAATCCTTGTCGTTGGTGAGAATGTTAACTCTCGTTTGTCGCTCAAATCACTTTTTCCCTCGCTATGGAGCGTTGGAACTTTGAGAAAATAAATGTGTGAAATATGAACGGGTTACGGTAAAGCTCTGCTTTCACAGTCTCAGATGGAATTCCAGTTCTGTATGCTATAACCTTGATTAGAAACCCGTACATGTCTCTTACTCTGTACATCATTGAATCTGGTGGTCCTCGGCAGCCGAAGCACGTGAATCCGGCTCTGGGGCATGGCGCTCCACACCCATCGCGTGTAAGAGAACCTAGGCATACGAAACCTTGGCTCACAAGGCAAAGCGTTGGGTCGGATTCTTTTTCGTAAACGCCGTAAAGTCTGTCAAGCTTGGCGGGAATTATCTTTCTATGGCACTCTGTACACACCACACTCTGGTTGCGTGGCGGCTCTTTACCCCCTACAAGGCTTTTTAGCGTATGAACAATTAGGAAGGGCATCGGTGGGCAGCCGGGAATGTAATAATCAACATCGACGAAATTGCTTATTGGATACATTAGGTCTTCAAGTTCTGGAAGCTGCGTTTTTTCGACCAGCGAATACTCTTTCTCTAATAGTTCCCTAAGAGCAAACATGTTGCCTAAGCTCGTTATTCCACCGTGTGTGGCACAGATTCCAAGAGCAACGAGTATTTTGGACTTGGCTCTAACCTCTCTGATCAGGTTTTCATCGTCTTTTGTTCCGACTCCGCCTTCGATTATTGCTAAATCAACGCTTGGGACTTCTTTTAAATCGGCAAATGTGGGAGAGTACACGACTTCGAAATTTCCGGAGAGGATTTCAAGCAAGGCTTCGCCGGCGTTTAAGAAAGAAGAGACGCAACCTGCACAACAAGTTAGCGAGACTATGCTAACCTTCAAGAAATGTCCACTCTAGGTCATGTTGCATAATAAACAGTAATGCTTCTAACTTCCTTAAATTTTGCTGTTAGCCTTCAGTTAACGCGATGCGAAATTTATTGATACCCTATTGATACTTAAATCATGAAGCTCGAACAAGAGCAGGCTACACATATTGAGTCTCTCTCACTTTAAGTCAAAGAAGCGCCGCCGGCGGATTCTATACGTTGAACCCAACCCCAAAAATACTACACCCACTAACACGCTACAGCGTAATTCGATTAAAACATCATTCACAAAGGTATAATATTGTGTGAAATATACCTTATTCGGATGAATTAACTGTGGAAAAACAGGTTGATTGTAAAGAGTTTTGTCATTACTGTGGAAAAAACCTTTGTGGCTACAAGTGGTTTTGTCCACACTGCGGAAAAAAATGTAACCCTGCAAGTGGCCGGTTGGGCGATGACTACGAGGATTTTATGAAGCAAAAATGTTAGAATCTGAACTAACGTGCAGCCCCGATGATGAGCCACGTGTACTCAGTGAAAAAGAAAATCATATTTTTCTTGGGCAAAAGAAAAGGAATTCGGTCTGCGCACTCCCCACTTATTTAATTTTTAGAATAGGCTTTGTACCCGGTTGGTATGGGGACGTGCAACCTTGCTATTTCTTGCTGATAAAATGGTGCTGGAATTCCCCTTCCGACTCCTCATTTTCTGGCAGTTCTTGAGAGCGCCAACCATTTTCACGAAAAAAGATTCCTCGCCAAACCTCAAGTTTTAAATACAGGCTGCGCCTGGCAGACGACACTTTTCAGCAGGTTAACTGCTAGGGAGAGCCTTTTCCAGAAGCCTTATCCAATTATCCGCCATTACATTTGAGACATCAAAGCCTGAAAATCCGTCTCTACTCAAGACATCTCCAAGCATCTGAAGGCCCGCCACGGAGTCGACGCCTTGCGGGGTTGATTCTGACCCAAATCCGCCGTCAAGATCCGAACCAATCGCACAATGAAGCGAATCACCGGACAAGTCGCAAACGTGCTTCATGTGTTCAGCTACATTGGAGAGTGTGACTCCTTTGCCGCCTCCCTTTTTCCAGTCTGGATCCAGAAACTTGTTGTAGAAGACCGTGCCTATCACGGCGCCCCTTGAAATTAGCGTTTTAATCATTTCGTCAGTTAGGTGCCTGTCTGTGGAAACGTATTTGCGGCAGTTAGAGTGGCTTGCGATAAGGTTGCCGTGAAACAGATCAAGCGCGTCAAAGAAGCTTTTGTCTGCCATGTGCGAAATATCCAAAATCAACCCGGCGTTCTCCATCGCCGCCATAAGTTCCTTGCCTTTTTCTGTTAAGGGTCCGGGGGAGCCTGTGCCTGCGCAGTACTGGGTTTTGTGCCAGGCTGGTCCGATTATTCGTACTCCCAGGTTGAACCAGTCTTCTGCTTCTTTGGGGGTACGGATCGGGGTGGCTCCTTCCATTAGAATTACAAGTCCAACCTTAGTTTGACAGCTGAGATGCTCCTTTAACTGCGATTTCGTTTCAATTATATTGACGAATCCTTCACTCTGTATTTTTCGGTAATAATCCAGCTGGGCCAGTGCCTCTGCATGCGCCTCCTCAGAAGTTTTCCAGCGAACTTTTTTAGAGACAGGTGACTTTACAAGCGGATGCACCCACAGTGTGGCAAATACGATGCGCACATTTCCTTTTTCTAGCTCTGGAAGGGAAACCGTAGGGATTCCTGCACGTTTGACAACATTCGCGCGTCTAACTTTTGAGATTTCATCTAGGAAGTTACGTTGCAACGACAGAACATTGAACGCTATATCTTCATGCCCATCAACTATAGTGTATCTTGACAACATTTTACGCTCCGCTGGACCGTAAACAACCATCACTTAACTAATTTCAAGCTTAATAGCTAGCATGCTTCTTTTTTTCTCTAAAGATAGTTGACGTATTGAGCCAGGGTCTCCTAGATTGGCAAGGAGCAGGCCTGGAGATGTTTGCCGAACGAAGCCACCAAGCAACTTGTGTTTGTCAGAATTGTTTTAAGAGTCTGCGGTGATAGTTATAGAGGATTAGGAAGGGTCTGCTTTTTATGTCGACTACGCTGAGGGCGGCGGGTTCTGAATGGAACACATAGTATCTTTCTGTGATGACTTTTCTTTCAACTACGCCTTCAAGCAAGGATGTTATGACGTCGCCGTGGGAAACAACTATTACGTTTCCTTCTTCTTGGTTTTTGATAAGTGCAATGGCTTTGCTGGTCCGGTTTAAAACGTCCTTGTTTGTCTCTGTGAAAGCCTCTGGGTCTGATAAAAGGTGGTGACGCCCTTTTTGACCTATGTATTCTGTTTTCAGTTTTGCTTCAGTCAATTCTTCCAGTTTCTTGACTTTCAACTTGTGCGGCTTTGCCAGAATCTCGGCGGTTTCCACTGCCCGAAACACTGGACTACTATAAACGGCACTGAACTTCACATGAGATATTGCCTTAGCGATGAAAGAGACCTCTTTAACGCCCTTGTTGGTTAAGGGGTAATCCAATGGACCCGCATCAATTCCTTTTTTGTTAGCTTTGGTTTCTCCGTGCCTGACTATAAAAAGATAATCTGCAACCATAACTTAGCCTCGACCGCCAACCTAATAGCTGGATCCTACAAAAATTAATAGTTTATTGCTGCATTAAAGAGTGCTAAACAAGATCTTTCTGCAAAACTGGTAAACGTTCAACTTGTGAGTCGACAAAGAATTGGGTGCCTTGACTGCATCAGTGCTTTCTTAGCGACCTTAACCGTTGGGTCAACGGCGGCACCAATTTCACTGCAACACCGAAGGCTATGGTTGCGTAGAGGATTCCGCCTAAGACGTCGGTGAAGTAGTGTTCACCCAAGTAGACGGCGCTGAACCAGGTTCCAACTGGAATAACTAGGACTGGTAGTGATTTTCGTTTCCAAAGTTTGAACGAGAAAAGAAAAACCAGCCAAGGCAACGCTGAGTGAAGACTGGGAAACGCCGCATAGAGATTAGGGCCTAAGAAATCGTAGAGTGTTTTGTAAGCGGGTACTCCTAGGCTTTTGTCAACTGAAGATGACAGAATCCGCGTGAGGCCCTTACTTGTTAGGGCAGTGTTGAGCCATGGTGGAGCAACTGGGTAAGCGAGAAAAGTAGCTAGAGATGTGTAGGTTAGTATTCCCAGCGATACGGTGTACTTCCAGAATTCATTGCGGTACATCATCCAGACGACAAAGCCGAAGGCCGTCGGGACAAAAAAATAAATTGTGTAAAAAAAGGCGCCCGTGAAATTTAGGATGGACGATCTCAAGTAGTGTTGCAGAATCAAGTTGGGGCTGTTTCCGCCGAAGAGCGCCATATCAAAGTCATAAGGTCCATAGTGCACGTTAAATTTGGACACAGTTCCCACGAGGCCATTTAGTGTCTCATAAGAAACAAAAATCAAAAGAAAAGGAACCCAATCTCTGATGAACTGCCAGGTTTTCTTGCTGTAAACCGCGTAGACTAACAGAACTAAGATTGCGAATTCTGGTCCAGGGATAATGTCGTTAGTGAGGTAAAGGACAGCTATTACTGCCACAAACACGGCTGAGAGCAAAGCGGGAATAAGCCTTGAGGAATTGGATTTCGCTTTGGATTCATTTTGTGCGCGCTCTTCTTTTTTGGGAGTCATATTGAAATTCCCATGTATTCTTATCCTTCCCGTGTTTGTGTTAGCCTCTAATACGTTTTTTCCGTAATCAACCTTCCGCAAAATACGTTGGCGAGTACAATTTTTGGTTCTGAGTCTTCTCAACAACTGTAGCTCAAGCAACATTTGTTGAGAAGACAAGAGTTTCTCTCGAAGGTGCTAGTTGAAAACTGCTCTGCCTTCAGAGTTTCTAGTATAAACCCAAAAGAAGTAGGATGCCAAAGAAAAAACCGGGCCTTAAGTTAAGACATGCATTTCTTACAATGAGAAAGCAAAAAGAAAAGTGTTGATTTTGGTTTCGCCGCAAGCCTTGCAGCTTATGTGTTTTTGCGTTCGACACAGACAAGTATAGCATATTAATACATAATATACTTAAGCAACCGACCGTTGAAAAATAACAAAAACCCCTCGCCAAAGCACATTAGATGTGCCTCGAAAACCAATGAACAATTGAAAAATCCTAAAAAGAGGAAAAAAAATGGTCGGAAAAACAAAATCTGCTACCATAGCACTTATAGTAATTATCTCATTAGTTTTGATGACAAGCCAAAATGGCGTTCACGCTTCAACAAACGCGCCGTCCACACTTACAATGTGCATAGGACCAACAAGTGTGCTTGCAGACAACAATTCCTACAACTGCATTTTTGTTCAGCTTCTGGATTCCACCGGAAAACCAGCGAGGGCAGCACAGGATACAACCGTAGGTCTATCCTCTTCTCTCACAAGCATAGGAACTGTCCCATCAACAATCACAATACCTAAACAATCAACATATGTGTCAGCCAATTTTCAATCGACATTTAGCCCGGGAACAACAACGATAACTGCCTCAGCAAGCGGATTTCAAACCGTGCAATCTACAATGACAACGGTTGGACCAATACCTAGTACAGTAGCCGTATGCGGGTTCCCATCCACTTTACCGGCAGACGGCAACACTTACAACTCCATAATGGTCCAGCTGCAAGATTCAAACGGTTACCCAGCAAAAGCCCCCATTGGAGGAGTACAAGTTACGCTTTCTTGCTCAGACGCTAACTACGTCGGATCAGTCACGCCGAGCGTTACAATTCCTGAAGGAATGACTTATACCACGGCCAACTTCACAACGGTACCGAACAACACAAAAATTCAGACAGCAACCATTACAAGTGTCGCTCAGGGATACCAATCTTCACAGTTCACTATTTCTACAACACCAGTTGCATCAAATCCATATCAACTTAAAATATTTGCAGGGTCCTCGGGGCTCCCGCAGGTTCCGGCAGATGGAAACTCGTACCCACAGGTTGCAGTCGAACTTCAGAACGCGACAGGCTTCGTCTCAGAAGCTTCAGCGGACACATTTGTTACAATGACGTCAACTGATCAAACAGTGGGTAAAATTGCGTCTCAGCTAGATATCCGTGCTGGCCAATGCTACGCCGTGGCAACTTTGAATTCCACCTACAAAGCGGGCACCATAACTATAACGGCAGTTGCAACAAATCTGGTAATGTACCAACAAGAAATAGCTACGTATGGGTTTACTCCGTCGAAATTAGCTGTCTTCTGTGTGCCGTCGGCACTGCCTTCAGACAACTCAACGTACAGTGCAGTCACGGTGCAACTTCAAGACGCGGAGGGAAGACCAGCAAAAGACCCGACGCAAGCCGTAATCGTAGACCTGTTCTCTTCACAACCAACAGTGGGAAGCGTCACCGCGACATTAACTATCCCCTTCGGTCAAACACAAGCCACAGGAGCCATCAGCGTAACAAATTCTCCGGGCACAACTTCCATCACAGCCCAGGCTCAAAGCTACCAAAACAGTCAAGCAGCGACGACGACATACTTCATAGATTTCTTGCCTCTACAAGTGACTTTGAAACCGGACACTTCGACCCTCAGTAACGGAGGCCAAACAAACATTACAACGTATATCGCCGCTAATGGCGCCCCTGTAACAGGTGCCACAATCACGTTTGCATCCGACAGCGGAGGAACCTTCACAACGACCAAGGAAACAGGAAACGGCTACTACAACACAGTCTTCACCGCAACCAGCTTCACAAAAAGCGCAACATGCACAATTACAGCCACCGCCACAAAAACAGGATACGCAAATTCTCAAGCAACAATCCAGATAACGGTCCAGCCGCCAACCTCCACATCAACTTCAGACCCTAACTCAACTCCGGATTCAACTCAAAGCTCAAGCTCCGCTTCAAGTGGGCCCCCTACAATCCAATTGCACGTCGAAGACAGCCAAGGCAACCCTCTCAGAGGCGCAAATGTCGCATCCACAATTCAACCCGACGGAATGAAAACTCTCTCAGGCACCACAAATTCGACGGGCTACATCGTTTTCCAAAATGCCACCGCAGGAAACTACACGTTTGCCATAAGCGCCAAAGGATGTTATCAGACATTCGCGCACGTCGAATTTAGCGGTCAGCCAACAACGGTGACACAGAAACTTTCCGCCGACGCCGCAGATTCAGCAAGCCACGGCATCTCGCTGTCTACAATCCTAATCGTCGCAGTCATAGTGGTGATAGCGGTGGTCATTGTTGTCATATTAGTTAAACGAAGAAGTTCGAGCCCAGCCGACACGCCGACTTCAACTTATTAGCAAAACACTCGTTCTGGGCTTGCCTTGAAAAATCAAGGAACAAGGTCGCTTTAATTTCAAACTAAGGTTATATTAGTCCCTAGAGAAGTTAAACACTGTGACAGCAAAGTGCAAACTAAGAAGTCTACTATCCCCAATCATAAACATGAAATAAGGAAAACCCATGTTGCATTCTACGAATTTGATGACGTAAACTTGACTAAATTGGCCAAGGACACCAAATACTTCGGGGAAGGCAACTCCAGAGATAGAGTGTTAGAGTTCGACTTCGAATATTGTCTTAGCTGCGGCCTAAGACTGCTTGATGGCAAGCCAATAATGACCAAAGACATTTTAGAACAAGAACTTGAAACACTGGTCACTCAAGCAAAAAACAACAACTACGTCATCGCAGAACAAACAAAGCTGCAACATTCCGATTTTGAAACAACGGGGCGTCTGATCAAAAGCGCCTTAGAATTTGGCAAATTACGAGAAAGCAAAAACTTCTAAATTTGCATGACCACGTGCACTTCAATGACTCGGCAAATGAAATTAAGGGCGCAATTCGTAGAAGAGCCAAAAGCAACAATTGTTATGCTAGCTTCGTTTAAGCTTAAAACAAATAAGAATAGCTTTTGATGTATTCCACTTTAGAAATATGCCTTTTAAGCCTTAGATGCAATTTCTTTGTTTGAGGAGAAAGGAGAGCTTCTCATCAGAGGGAGAATATATCCCTCTTTCAGCCTGTTTTCTATCAAGAGTAAAACGTCGTTTTCTTGTTAAACGGACATTGCAACAAAGTTTATAGCCTAATTTGGAAATGCCAAGAAAGCGCTTAACGACTTATCTAACGCCACAAAAAAGAACTAAAGGATATTTTAAAAGGTTCTAATCAAAAAAATTATAAATAAGTGACGGACTAACCTCCATCTGTAAAAATCTTAAATACCTTAAATGCAGGTAAGTTGAGTTTAATGAAAAAGAAAAAGGAATCTAAAAGAACAGCTTCCGAACAGAAATTTATTGAAGATTCCTTGCGATACCTCAAAAAATTAGAAAAACAAAAGCACGAACAAAACAAACAATAACTTGTTAAGAAGCAATCCCAAGCGATAATCGCAAATCAATAGGTTAACATGACTAATAAAGGGCAGGATTAAGATCTAACCTAAATCTATGGTCAGGCTACCCACTCCATAGCCGAATAGATCCAAAAACTTAACTCCAGTATGTTGAAAAACGCAAATGACCTTTGCGGAACGATCAACAGAACGGCAACCTAAACAGTTCTAACGATTTGGATATTTTGAAGATTCGTCCTGTTGTTGTCGCATCATAGCGACCCTTACCGGCTGATAATTTTGTGCGTCCTTGATTTCCTTTTGAGCGCTAGCTCTTTTGCGTCTCACAATTCTGCGTATTGCATCTGCCAATTCACGGTAAACTGTTTCGGGAGAACCGCTCTTATTGATGTAGTGGTCCGCGCCCAGGTTTGAGGCTTTAATCGCAACTTCTCGTCCCCTGCCCGTGAAAATTATGAACGCAATGTTGTTTTTTTGTTCCTTTAGCTCCTTCAAAAAATCCAAACCGTTTTTTAGCGGCATTTCGTAGTCGCAGACAATAGCATCATAAGGCAGCCTTTTCAGTTTGCTGAAAGCCTCATCAACTGATGTTGCGGTGTCAATCTCAAATTTGTTTTCCAACTCCAAAATCCTCTTTGAAATTTTCAGGAAAGGAGCGTCATCATCAACATGCAGAATACGTAAGGAGTCCAATTGAATAGATTCTACCGGGCGAATTTTTTTCTTTTCCGCACTAGGAACTACGTTTTTGGAAAAAGTATTTTGTTCTTCTTGCTGGTTTTCTTCTTTCGTTAAAGTCGCCTGCGCAAACAGATTTAGCACAAATGTATTATTAATATTTATCTCATGATACCAAGAATAATTTTTTTAGACATTTATAGAACACACATCACAGAAAATGCATGTTTGCATATTTTGCTTGAGAATTCACCGAGACAAAATGAAAAATGCAATATCTTTTAAGCAACTTACCTGAAGTATAAACTGACGCGGGGATCACTTTGACTGTCGCTTTGGATGAACTCGATAAAAAGATTCTTCATGAAATTTGCTCAGGAATCGTTTCTTATGACGATTTGGCTAAAACGCTAAATGTAACGAGAGGAACGATCTACAGAAGAATAGATCGGCTGGAAAAAAATGGTGCAATCGAAAAGAAAATTATGGCAATACCAAACTTTAAAATCCTCAATCCCTCTGCCGTTTGCATAGGCATGGAGGCAGCTTATGAGGACACGGAAAAAGTCATTGAAGCCCTCAAGCAACAGGCACATGTCAAGATTCTTTGGAAATGCTATGGGGCGCACAACATCATTGCAGTTCTGATCTGTGAAAAAGGTAATGAGGGAGAAACGATTACTAGTTTGCGGCAACTTCTCTCGAATCTGAGTACTAGTGACTACCATATATCTGTGGGCTTTGAGTGGGATAAAGTGGATATTTCACCATATTGAAGAACAGCGGTTTGACAAAGGTTGTTCCCACTGAATGCATCAGCTGGAGAACATTATGATGTCTCAACAACGGAGCGACCTGCCAAAAGCGCTTTAGAATTTGGCAAACTATGAAAAAGCAAAACCCCCCAAAATTAGCTTCGCATACTAACTCCGTTCGGGAATTTTGGTCAAATCCAGAGCTATGTTTTCACAAAAAATTTTGAGTACTAGAAACGCGATATGTATGTTGAGTCAAGTTTTTAAGTGCTTGCAATGAAGAGTTTTTTAGGGTGAAAGTAATGTCTACTGAAATGGATAAAATCAAGAAGAAAGTTGAAGAGCTTGAAGCAAACGTTAAGAAGCATACTTCTGCAGCTGAACATGCAGACAAAAAAAGACTTGACGATCTTGAGGCTCGAATAAAAGCTTTGGAAGAAAAAGCTAAAAAGAAAACATAAATCTTTTAAGGGCTTTTTCTCTCTCAAGCATTTTTTTGTGCAAGATCCAAACGACTTACCGATTTGGGTTTGACAAAAAGAAAGAAGAGAAAAATGGGTTGTTCTTGGTTTAACATACGATCCGCGTTATTTCTTTGATGATTCCTTTTTCCACTTCGCGAGTCCACAACACTTCTGGCACGTCAACGGCGAGAAACAGCCAAGTAATGAGGAGAGTTTCGACTACTGCTTAAAAAGAAATTAAAACTAAGTCCTAAACCGACAAAAATAATCGATTTGCGGCGGAAACCACCGAAGAATAGAACCAATTTGAGAAGAGATTCTTGTGGTTTATTATGGTTGCCCTGTAAAACTGAACAAGCAGTTTCATACTAAGGGCAGGTTGTAGTCAGGAATTAAAATGCTTGGTTTCTGGTAGCCGCAGCACACAACATACGGGTGCAAACTTATTGATAGTGAAATTGGCATCGGGATCTGTTCACAGATAGAGAGAAGACTTGCTAATCAAAACCGAACTGGTAATTCCTTTACTCGGTCTCATTTTCTGTTGTTGGCAAATAAAGATAAACTAACCTCTCCAACAATTCTTTTATTCCGCTTTTCCTATTTTGCTGTAATGGAGGATTTTTTGTGGTGGAAGCTAAAGTTGATCGGCGATTAAACTGTATTGGATTGTATTGCCCTGAACCCGTTATTAAGACACGGGAAGAGTTGGATAAAATGCAGGTAAATGAGGTTCTTGAGGTTCAAGCTGATGACCCTGCCGCGGAATCAGACATAAGAAGTCTAGCAAAACATCTTCACGACGAAGTTCTTAGTGTGACTAAAAAGGAAAATGTAACTACCATGCTCATAAAGAAAAATAAATGAAAAATGTTTAGGAGGTGATTTGGAATGAGTGAAAAAAAGAAAATACTATACGTTCAAACAAGCGGAGTAGACACGCCTGAACGTGCCTATTCACCTTTCATACTCGCCACAACAGCCAGATCAATGGATTTGGACGCAACAGTGTACTTTCTGATAAAGGGGATTACACTGTTAAAAAAGGGGGAGGCTGAGAAGATAAAGTTAGGTAGCTTTCCGCCGCTCAAGGAAGTGATGGATAGGGCTATAGAAGCTGGGGTGAAATTCATGGTTTGCGAGCAAAGCTGCAGTTTGCTTGGAATTCCTCGCGGTGACTTTGTTAAGGACGCCAATATCGTTGGTGCAGCAACTCTCAATGATTTGGTTTTGGAGGCAGATGCCGTACTTTGTTTTTAGAGCAGAGAATCACTGGCAAAACTTAACCTCTTGGTTTCATGCTTCAGCTTATGCATTAGCCAAAGGGGTTCCTGGACCAATATTCTCTTCTTTCTTTGACAGAAACTCTTTGACTGTAGGCACCACTTTTCTGACCTCGTGATATCCTACCATGCTGCCGATTACTCTACCTCGATGGAAAATTTCCAGTGTTGGGACAGTTCGGACTCCGCGACTGTGAGCCAAGTTTCGATTCGCATCGCTACTTTGAACATCGATTTTGACGAATCGTGCTTCTCCATCTAACTCTTCAGCTAGTTGAGTGTATACGGGAGCAAATTTTATGCAGTGAGGGCAGGAATGGCTAAAGAATTCGACTACGACTGGCTCCTCAACTTGCAGAACCTCTTTACCGAAAGAACTTGCAGAAATCTCACTGATATCGGCCAAGAAACATCCCTTCAGTAGCTATCACTCGCAGTTTCCTGCTCTTCTTTTCTATCTTGCTCGTCTTCCTTCTTAAATCGCTTCGATAGGGGGTCTACCTCTATAGCTTCAGGCTCAGATTCAAGGAACTTTATCTCTTTTTCCAGATTGTCAAGATACTCTTTCTCGAATGAAGCGTTCCAATTTGGAATAAGTTTCATCCGTAACACATGAGCTTCTTCAGGGTAACCATGTTCTTTTTCTAAATGTCTGGGAAGTTCCCAAGGTGCCCACTCTCTGTGAATTTGATCGTGCCTTTCTTCGCACAAATGGCAAACATATACTCCACTTGACGGATTAAAACTAGCAATATCAACTTTCGTTCCAGCCTGCATGGGCTTTTTCGGAACATGATTGTGAGATTCTCGATTCGACATTTCTTGCCCTCACAATAACAATTACGAATCTGCAATAAGTAAATATCGGGTAGCGTGTTTTTCACCCTGCAGAAGATAACCTTATTGTCTTATTCGATTGACGTAGTTTTAGTTTTCAAATGTTCTCGGTGAACAGAAAACAATTGATGACTCTCAAAAGTCAGAAGCGGCTAGAGCCAGATTTCCTTAGTGAATTCTGATGTTAGAAGTGGCTTTGAACAAAATCTCTCAAACTCTGATGACCCGCTAATTGCGCCTCGCTCAGGCTGATGAACAATTTTCTTTGGTAAGCTCAAATTTGTTACAAAAAGGAAAAGAAAAATCCGGGTTTATTTTGCCATATAATAGTGTTCACCCTCAATGATATTGTACCGAATTTTTCCCGTTGCAACAAGGTTATTTAGAACTTGAGGAAACAGGTAAATAGTGTTTCCCGCTACTGTGAAGGTTAAAAGATCACTGTAATCTCTTTGATAGTTTATGCCATCCATTATTTCTGATGGGCTAAATGCTGTGCTTCGATCTTTCTCCAAAAAGGATATTATTGAATTTTCAAGGTCATTCAAAGTGTGCCCAGACTCAAAATCTTCTCGGCTTATCGGCATCTAATTCCTCATTCTCAGATGGCGTTTATTGGCTATAAGCTTTTGTTGGAGCAGTCTGGCCGACTTTAAGCACACTTGTTGAAATTTTTGCGTGAGCTAGGTACGGAGATTGACTTAACGCCTCAGGATTAGACTGACTATAGAAGAAAAGGAACAGATTAAAGTTCCCAGTCTGAAAGTGAGTGCGTCGGAATTCCGAGCACCACAGGTAGCAAGGCAGTTGCTAACTCTATCCTTGTAGCTAACTCTGCTGCTTCAACGGGTCAGTTAAGGACGTCCTCGTTTAGCTTTTCAAAGTCCTCTTGGGATTCTTTCGATCTTTCTTTGATGTCATCGATCCGCGCTTGAATAGCCGCTTTGGTATCGCCTTTCGCTTTTGCCGCTTTCTTTTCTAGAGCGTCAACTTTAGCTTTGGCTTCTTTTTGCTGCCTTTCAGAACTCTGCTTCGCCTGCTCCAACTTAGCGTTCAGCTTCTTGTTCATGTTATCGATCTTTTTCTGAAGCTTGGCCTTTTGATCCGCCTGAGACTTGGCTTGTTCTGCCTTCAACTGAGCAATGTCGGCTTTGATATCTGCAACGTCTCTGGTGTATTGGTCATGTTCAAAGTCCTTTCGCGAAGTGCGAAACACGGTGCCTCCAAGCGCGCCCATGCTGGTGTCGAGGGGAGTAACCCAGTCTTCGCTGAGTTCTGAAACTACCGCCCATTTACCGGGTGAAAGTTTGGTCGAAACCTCATTAAGGAAATCCGCGTTGACTCCTGCCCGATTGATATCCCATGCGCTGCCTGCAACTGTTCCAACTACGGCGCCAACAGCTAATCCAATTGGTCCGCCCAAAAGTCCAATCAGAGCTCCGATTCCGGTTCCACCAATTGTACGCAACGGAAAATCGTCTCCCTCCTGCTTTACGGTAATTGTGCCATCATCATTTTTCTTTACTACGGCTTCGGCGTGAACGGAAATGCTCCCTTCAGAGTCTAGCGTTTTTAGCGCTTTAGATCCGTCGTATGCTTTTAACTCGTTGTCAAAAACTACAACAACCATTCTATCCATTTTTTTTCACCTTTAATAATTGTTTCGTAGAGAGAAGCGTTGTAAATTCGCTATCTACTGCTATTTTTTGTTGAAAGACTAGATTTTAAAACTTAGTATGTGGTGCCATCACATACAATTCGAAACTTTTAAGATGGCGATAATGCATAAAACTAATGGAGCAATGGTTCAATGGATGCTCTTTTTGTGTCTCAAGAAGAGGCAGTTCAAGTTCTGATTCGTTTAGGGCTTACTTGTAATCAGGCGAAAGTTTACCTGTCGCTTGCTCGATCGGGGGTGTCAACTGCAAAAACAATTTCGAAGATTTCGACCGTAGCTCGAGAAGACATCTACAGAATAATGCCTAGGCTTCAAGAATTAGGTTTGGTTGAAAAAATTATCGATACTACATCAATGTACGTTGCGATCCCCGTGCAGGATGCCTTCAAAATTTTGATGAAAAACAGGGAACAGACAACTTCTGAATTGCAGGCAAAAACGCGAGAGATAATTCAAAACTTCAGCAATAACAACAATCACACGACGCTTGAGGAAGAGATGCATGAATTCGTTTTGTTCCCTAAAGAACGAGCCATCATCAGGAGAAAGAAGATGATTGACGACGCACAAAAGAGCATTGATTTCATAACGTCATGGGAGAACTTTACTCAGTCAGATGTCTCCTACACGACTAATCTAAGGAATGCACTGAAAAAAAGCATAGAGGTTCGAATTATTGTTGGAAAAACTGAGGACGAAAATTTATTGGTGTCAGAAACCAAGAGTTTGAGAGAGAAATACTCAACTTTCAGATTACATTGGATTCCAAGCAGCCCTGACGCCCGGCTGATGTTGGTTGACAATCACAAAGTGCTCTTTGCCAAGTCACCAGCAACCAGTTTCGATGATACCCCTTTCTTATGGTCAATCAATCAGTCTCTCGTATCAGTAGTGAAAAATTATTTTGAAATAATGTGGCTCTCATCATTTGAACCAAAAAACAAAAAAAACAACATAAATAATTTTCAGTAGACAACGAAATTCAAGATTTACTTTTTTCTTGTTTTTCTTACCCATTGGAGGTGCGATTGGAGAAGAGTTTGCACGCAAAAGTATTTGAGAAACAGTTTTCGAATTGTTTGTAATTGCGCTTACACAGTTAAGCGGGACGTTTGCATATGAGCGAGATGAAAGGGAAAATCTGTATTGTTACGGGTAGCAATTCTGGAATTGGGAAAGAAACTGCCTTAGGTTTGGCGAAGATGGGCGCACACGTTGTTATGGTTGTTCGCAACCAAGAGCGAGGCGAAAAAGCGCGGTTGGAAATAGCGAAGCAAGCCGGAAACAACATTGATTTAATGATGTGCGACTTGTCTTCCATGGACTCAATTGGGCGCTTCGCACAGGAATTTAGGAGCAAATACAGCAGACTCGATGTACTAGTTAATAATGCTGGAGCGATGTTCAATAAGCGAGAGGTTACATCAGAAGGTTTTGAGCGCACCTTGGCCGTCAATTATCTAGGACCATTTCTGCTTACGCATGAGTTACTGGGTTTGCTGAAATCTAGCGCGCCGTCCAGAATAATCAACGTAAGCTCAGGACTTGCGAAGAATGGCAAAGTTGATCTTGATGATCTTCAAAGCGAGAAAAACTACAGGGGGACGAAAGCGTATTCTCAAGTCCGAGCACCTGTTTACGCTAACACTAAACTAATGGTGATGATGTTTACTTATGAACTAGCAAGGCGGCTTAAGGGTACCGGAGTCACCGCAAATGTGCTCATGCCTGGTTTTGTCGCAACTAATCTTGGAAAAAACAGCGGTAGCCTCAGTTCATCCCTCATGTTTAAGATGGTTCGTCCGATGCAGGTCAGCGCAAAGAAGGGAGCGGAAACTTCTGTTTACTTAGCCTCCTCAGACGACGTAAAGGATATAACTGGAAAATGTTTCGCTAAGAAAAAGGAAGTAATGACATGCCTCGAGTCATATGACGAAGAATTGCAGAAACGTTTGTGGAAAAAGACGGAAAGCATGCTGGGTTTACCTCCAGAATAGAAAAAGAAAGCTGAGCCTTCACAGCGCTAGTTTAAGTATGCAAGAGTGACCTTTCTTCGTCTAAAAGACTCAGTGCGCGAGGATCAGTTTTTTATTCACAAAGGCTTCAGGTGCTTTGTTCTATTTCGACTGCAACCTCATTTCTTCTGAGGAATCCTGGGATGAATGGGGGGTTGTAGAGCATTGTGAATACATTGCTTTTTGTCTTGATTTTTGCTTCGGATAATGTTTTCAATAGTTCTTGTGTTTCTTTTTCAAAATGGGCTTCTGACCAACCGCCGGAAAAGCATAGAGCAGCAATTTGTCTTGCTGGGATTTCCACAATTTTCACATGATTGTTCAAGGGCTCTGGAGTGGTTTCAAGAGTGTATTCCTTAGGCATTACAAACGCCATCGTACCCGTTTCTGAAAGGACAGGTGAAGTCATTTCAACTTGTTGGGAAACCACTGGAGAAGTCATTTTCACTTTCGTTTTTTGCCTGTTTTCTCCCGTTATGAACCTGTAGAGCAGATTGAAAGCGTCTGAGGAGTCTTCCACTTTAGCTACGACAATTTTGGGGTAGCTGCGGATCTCGACTTTTCCTATTTCACGTATGATTTCATACTTTATTGTTTCAACCATACTCTCACACTTATTTCGACATGGTCTTTCTTTAATTATTTTGCGGGTTATTTCTCTCTAAAAAAGGGAGGGGCGTGTTCTAATGTCTAGAATGGTCTGAATAAACCTACAAACACTAACCAAACCAGAAACGTTTTTGCGACGAAGCTTAATATGATGTATGCTCGCTCGCCGTACAAGTAATCTTTCCAGCGTCCAACGCCTTTGTACTGCAGAACCATATTGACTGCGAAACTCATGAACAGAATCAGGTATATGATGAATATTACGTAAACGAATTTTGGTACACTATTCGCGCTGGCAATGACGTCCCCAGTAAAATACGCAAAAAGCACCACCCACGGGAAAGCTCCTGAGATGCTACCTAAAATGAAAGCCGACCAGTTTGTTGTCTCAGTTTTCTGATTTATGATCTCCATCAAGTAACCGAACATTATCATCAGCGCATTCAAGACAAATATCATTGCTAAGGACCAGAAGTCCCAGATTCCCACGAAAGTCGAGATAACCCAAATCATTATTGAACTGGAAAACGCATATTCGAACCATCTGTAGGGGTTCATCCCTTTTCTTAGGTTTTCATTGTATGATTGGTTTCTAGGAAAGGCGACCAGAAAGTGGTCAATCGCGGAGATTAATGGAAAAGCTGCTAGAAGCAACCCCAAATGACTGATTGTGAAGAGCACTTGCGGGTTTGGGAATGCTGTAATTGCGGGATTTGTTGGACTAACATGTTGGAATTGGAGATAGAAAGTGTAGATGTTTTGTCCGGCAGGCCATTTTAACAGAAATGTAAGCGACAAAATCGCGATACCGTTTATTAGTTGCAGAATGCCTGCACCAATATTGAATCTTTTTAAATAGCCGAAGGATATTGGCGATTTAGCTATTATTTCCTGTCTT
>Ga0326728_10004392_pt1 | contig 41787 bp, 46 predicted proteins | sample MB3enrmetagenome_FD_207602 | JGI IMG/M metagenome (GOLD analysis project Ga0326728, IMG submission 207602) | Lab enriched peat soil microbial communities from McLean, Ithaca, NY, United States - MB31MN | ecosystem: Environmental > Terrestrial > Soil > Wetlands > Peat | place: USA: New York... | reverse complement strand
ACCACAATGCCAACCACAACGGCAACCACAATGCCAACCACAACGGCAACCACAATGCCAACCACAACGGCAACCACAATGCCAACCACAACGGCAACCACAATGCCAACCACAACGGCAACCACAACTATCGTATTGACATCTGGGAATTCATCGGAAACTACAATCACCGTGACATCAACAGCGATTACGACCACGACGCCGACCTCGACAGTCACGTCGACGACGCGGTGCAGGACGACCGGTTACGGAATCACTTGCGCACAGACTCACAACTGATGTTGCTTTCACAAACTTGGGGATGTGCCATTGGCGGCTAGCTCAGTCTACATGATCTTGGAATGTTTCACAGAATGTGGTGGAGGCCACAAGTGTCGATTAGGATCGGGATTCAGTCCTACCACACGCGCGCGCCGCGTCTGTGCCGTCTCTGTTCCCGAACTTGCCTACATACCAATGGGATTTGTCCCCACTGCGGATCGGAGCGATCGCACGAAGCCAAAAGCGTCACTCAATGACGCACTCTCCACCGACAAGCCGCCAATTTCGAGTTTGGGCCCGTAAAACTCCTGGAGAATCCTGCGTTTGACCACTGTCCATCCGATCTCGCCGAGAAGGTTGGTGAGTGACCTTTCAAGCTTCTCAGGGTCCTTGCTAGCGTTCTCGAGCGTGAGGCTGTACTTTTCGGTAAGATAATAGAGGACTGCCTTCTTTCCGTCTTCTGAGAAGACTGAAGTGAGTGCAGAATCGAGTCTGTCCCTGATCTGGGAGTAGGCAATGCCTTGCTCACATACTGCCGAATTCCTTCGGGGGCCGAAAATTCGCACAACAGAAATCCACTCGGCCGCGTTATTAGTGATTGTGGAGCCGGCATCCGAATCCTAACACGACTCCTCCTCTCCTGACCATGGACGGGATGGATCGACGCTCAGAAAAATGGACGACTAATCTATAATGCATATATAGAACAGGGGGCAAACGAGTTCTAGAAAAGAAAGATGTCCTTCACAGAAACGGCAGTCTCGGTTCAGGTCGGGGGGCTCGAAAGGAAACCTCCGGGACGGAGATCTGAACTGGAGATAAAGATGGACGTACTGCGCGTCGTCAGCACAGGAATCGACAGGCCAACCCAGATCATGTACAAAGCCAACCTATCATGGATTGCCCTTCAGTCCAACCTGAAGTCTCTGGTAACGTGCGGCTTCCTCAGGGAGGAGGACCTGGGCAGCAGGAAGCGGTACGAATTGACCCAGCGTGGGTTTGATATCCTCGCCACGTATCAAAAAGTAGTCGACGCGATGGGCGCACTCCCGCCAGTGCAGAGACCAGCTTTCTAACCAGCTTCCGCATTCCAGCAAGAACTCCAGCCAAGCGTTTCTGCACGCCTATTTCTTTTGGAAACGGCTATCCTATCTTATCGACAGACATGTGTCCGGACTTGTAAGACAACTGATTGCTGAACAGACTCCGGACGATGCTCTCCTCCCTTTCATTGTGCGCCCTCGATGTCATGAGGAAGACTGCAGTGATTGCATGGCTGCTAGTCATTTCAAGTGCCTGCTTGAGGAACTTGTAGGTCGTTTCTAACCCGCCGGAAAGGATCAGGTCCGTGATGCTGTCGAAAACGATCCCGAACTTGAGGTTGGGGTTAGTGGTGATGGCCTTGTCTAGCACATTCAGGAGGACCGACTGATCGCGGGCCGGGACCAGCACCTCGGTGGGCGTCTCTCCCGGCTTCGGATATGAGACTTTGGAGGTCAGTGTGAAGAACCTGACGCTCTCCAGCCCTGATATCGAGTTGTACACCGGGCTCCCCCGGGAAGTGAAGGCGTAGAGCAGGTGCTGCATCGTCCCAAGTTCGAGCGCCAGGGCCCTGACGCTGTCTTCGTACTTTACGGCTGGGTCCACCTCAAGCAGGTATGACTTTCCGAAGCCTTTGCCCGCTTCAAGCCCTAGTTGGCCAGAGAAGGTGGAAGTCGGTGCGACCAACGGAACCCTCACGGGCGCCGTTGTCTGGAAGAATGCGCTCAAGAGGGTAGCTCGCCGGAAGGTGGCGGCCGTGGCTGCAAAAGCAGCCGCTGCGACAAGGTACCCCACCGCGCTGGCGTCGATCCCTTGGTTCAAGAGATACCCGTTGAAGAACAGCAGGTCGATTCCGATTGCCACCCAGGCTATCGGGAGCACCGTGAAGGCGGCCTTGACCTCCTCGTCTGTGGTCCTTGACCTTGAAATCAGCAGGAGACCTGAAGGATAGATCATGAAAATCAGAAGGATACCCAGAAGCATCTCTAGGTAGAAGGAGTTGTACTGAGTGGCCAACTGGCAGCCAAACGGGAGACTCTTGCAGGCCGCCTGGTTCAACCCTTGAAGATAGCCAACGATGTTTGGCACTGCCTGTTGTCCGAAACTGTGAGGCACGAACAGGTACGCATCGGATATCAGGATGTACAGCGAATAGAGTATGAGGAAGGTCGCCTGAGTCTGATGTTTGAAGACCTCTTTGACGATGTCCAGGAGTCTCTTGCCGCTGGGCCTATAGAATATCGCCAGCGCTATCAGGGTCAGAAGGAATACGTCGGCCAACACGAAGGTGGTTCCTGAGATCGTGTAAATCGTCATGAAGACGCTCGTGGTCACGAAGTCTCTAACGAGCTCGAGGCCCACGACTCCCATGAAAAATATGTGGACGAGCACCAGCAGATTTCTTACCTGGAGATACTCTGTCGTCTTCTGTCTGATTATGTAGAGAGCAGACATCGCGGTGATGACCAGAGTGGCAAGATGGATGACTGGAATGAGGAGGATCGTCGGCTCCAGAGCCATGGCTACCACTTCACACTGGTTCTTATGGCCCTTTCTGGAAACCGCGTGGTCATCGCCTGCGTCCCTCTAACCAGTGTGTCAGTTCCTCGAGTGTCTGCCTGGCCTTTGTGTCAGGGAGCGACTTCAGGCATTGCCGAGCAACAGAGGCGTGCTTCAGACATGACTCGGATGCGAATTCGACCGACCCGAGGTCGTCGAGGATTCCCTGCACTTCAAGCGCGTCCGCGAGGCCGTATTCGCTCCTGGCCATCAGGCCCCTGATCTCGTTCCTCCTCTGTGGGTCGGCGCGAGCCATGGCATGAATCAGGACGATATTGCCGGCGTTGTTCTGCATGTCCATCAGCATCGGCTTCCCGGTCTCCTCGGCAGTGCCGGTGATGTCGAGGACATCGTCCATCATCTGGAACGAAATGCCGAGGTTCCTGCCGTATTCGTAAAGGTCTGAGACTACCTTCTTCCCAGCTCCGCCGACAATCCCGCCTGAGGCCGCCGACGCACCAAAGAGCGCCCCGGTCTTCAGGCTGGCCAGCTTCAAGTAGTCTTCGACAGACGGCTCCTTCTTCTTCGACAACTGCATCTCCAGGAACTCTCCTTCGGCGGCCTCCTTTGCCGCCTTCGCCACATGGCCTATCAGGACCGCCACCCTCGCGGAGGACCGGTCGGTCCTTGCGTACCTGCTCAGCTGCTCGAAGATCTCAAAGAGCAGCATGTCCGAGATCAGGATGGCCGTCGTGACGCTGTACTTTTTGTGTGCCGTTGGCTTGTTGTGCCTGGTCGGCGATTCGTCTATGATGTCGTCCTGGGTCAGCGAGGCAGTATGGGCCAATTCGTAGGTCAGGGCGATGGGCATCGCCTTCCCGAAGGATCCGCTTACAGCCTCGCAGGCAAGCAGGACAATCGAGGGGCGCAGCATCTTCCCTCCGCCCGTGACATACTCGTAGGCGACTTCTGAGAGCCTGCTGTCTTCCTCTCTGACCTGTCTCATGGCTTCCTCTATCGCCTTTCTGTATGGCGTTAGCAGGGATTCGACCGCTCCGTCGTCTATCAAGAGATTCCTTTCTTCATACTTGCCCGAGGCAGGTCACCAACCCCCAAAGAATGTACTCACCGTCGGCGGCCAGGTCCCTCCATGAGTCTTTATGCTTAGGCGACCTCTGTGAGAGATACCTGTAGGTGAAAGAATAGGGAACGAAAATCAACAGGAGCCCCGCAAATCCAGGAAGGACCCCCCACAGGACGAGCAGGGCCACATAGAATCCAGACGAAAGGTCTACCACATTCATAAGCTTCCTCGAGGCGTCGATCCCAAGCGAGACTGGTATGGTTCTCACTCCGTAGGCCGCGTCCGCCTCCATGTCGCGCACGTCAAAGAAGATTGTGTTGACCATCAGCCTGAGAAAGATGAACGGACAGAGAGCGATCTCCGCGACAGGGAACTGCAGGAAGTAGAGCCCGACGAGGAGCGGGATCAGTGACCAGGCGAACGAGACCGTAAGATTCTTCACGAAGAGGCCTTCCTTTAGGCGAGATATCCCGAGAGCTCTTCCCATCTTCTCCGATCCGACGCTGTACGCGACAGCGAGCATCAGCGGCAAGAGAAGCCCGGCGAAGAAGTCGAGGTTCCTGAGGAACGCCAGAACGTACCCGACCGCGAAACAGGCGGCGGCTATCGCCGGCAGCAATCGTCTCCTGCCCTCTAGGTGCGCAGTCCGATCTGCGTGAGAAATCCTATCTTGGTCGAAGTCCGAAAAGCGGTTCACAGTGTAGGCTCCGTACGAGAAGAGGTACGCCATCAGGAGCAAGTCCCAGGTCGGGGTTCTGCCCAGAACGAAGGAGGCGGTTGCTGCTATGCTTGCAGTCCCGAGCGCCAGCAGGTGGCCTCCGTAGACCAGTTCGCGGTAGACCATCCCACCGACGGTCACACCCTTTCCTCCTTGGCCTCCCGCCGTTCGAACTCTATTTCTGAGTAGAGTCTCCATCCCCTCTTCTCCTCAAACATCTCGTCAGGGATCGAGAGCGGCCTCGTCTTGGACGCATCCAGCATAGTGATCTCGTAGGTCTTTCCGGCCCGCATCAGATTCATCTCGATTTGTTGCATGCAGGTCTGGAACTCCGTGAGTGGGATGTCAATTATTGCCAGATAGTCCCGTTCCTCGGTTCCCGCCTCCAACCAGGTGAAAGGAAGGCAGTTGCAGAACTTCCTCACCTTCGACATTCCCTCCTCGTCCAGTTTCTGCGCCATGATCAGTGCCTGCATGACTCCCCCTGGGTTTCCCTCTTGGAGGGGCTTGACCCACCTTATGTTGGTGCTGAGCACGAACTTGTTCTTCTCTATGTGCTCAGAATTGTGATATCGGACAGTCCTAGGATTGACATTCATCTCTTTGGCCGTCTTGGCAAGCGGGGTCGTCGGATCCTTCAGGAGCGCACTGAGGATCTTCAGATCGATAAAATCGACTACCGAGTCCCTGTTGACCGAAAGGAACGAAGGTCCAATCTCTCCCATAGTCATGTCGAATCTGTTCCAGTCCATCTTCCAGCCCCTCTGCTCGAAGTCGTAGAATTCTGGCCTGAAGGGCGGGTATCTCATCCAGTAGAGCTCCTTGTACTCGTAGTCCTCGACGAGGCCCTCCTGCTTCAGCTGTTCGAGGGCGTCCGCGTACTTCTTCTTCAGCCTGAAGGGTACCGCGGTCAGGCAGGCGTACCTGTTGGACCCGATGCTCTTCGACACAAAGACCAGGTAGCTCATCCTGTCCAGCCATGACTTCCCCGACGCCCCGTTCGGCTTGACTGCAAGGTAGCCCATGGAGAGACCCAGCTCTCCGTAGTTCACATTGATCGTCGTCGCCAGGCCCAGCTTGGTCAGGTGTTTGTTGACCTTGTATCTGATCGTCTCCGCATTCATGTTCGTCAGCCTGGCCAGCAGCGAATAGTTCTGGACCCCCACGCTCTTGATCGTGTTGAGCAGAAGGAAGTCCTGGTTCCTCCTCTGCAGTTTCTGTACCGAGCCCATCGGTTACGACAAATGTCCCTCCGGTAATAACCGATATGGATTCGAAGTATGGTTTCAGCGGGTCGAATGGAGTCTTTCTTGGCCCGCCTCTGCGGTTTGGAGGTTGCCGGCCGACGGCCGGTCCAGACAAAAAGCATATAGTGGACGCAATGGTTGGCCGAGCGCAGAACCCCTTGGAAGAAGATGAACGGATTCAGACAGGTATCCCGGGTCTTGACTCACTGATCCAGGGCGGGCTGACGCCCGGAGACTTCGTGCTTCTCGTCGGCGGGATCGGCACGGGAAAGACGATACTGTCTTCGGAGTTCGCCTACAGCGGAGCCAAGGACTTCGGTCAGCCTTCGGTCTACGCCACATTCGAGGAGGATGCGATGAGCCTGAGGAGGAACATGCGGAAGTTCGGCCTGGACTTCGAAGCCTTGGAGAGTGCCAAGAAGGTCAGGCTGCTCGACCTAGAGGCGCTGGAGGGAAGGGGAATGGGCTCGAACATAGACACGATTCTCACGGCGATCGACGAAGTGAAGGCCAAGAGGCTGGTAATTGATTCGCTGACAGCATTCCTGAGCGGAGCCACCGGGAAGTTCGACTACAGCTTCTTGATGCATCTGATCTACAAGACCCTCAAACGGGAGAAGATCACTACGATCGTGACCGTGAGCAAGTTCGACCAGCAGACCCAGTACTCAATGGGTCTCGAAGAGTTCGTGGCAGATGGAGTCTTCCATATGGAGAACTATCTTGCTGATAATATGGAGTTGAAAACGAGGTTCATGGTGAGGAAACTGCGAGGTACTGAACACTCCAGAAAGTACCACACAGTGGTCTTCTCATCGAAGGGCGTAGAGATACTTCCTTATACCGTCTGAAGCCCCGATGGCTGTTCTTTTCTGAAGAAAGATACAAAAGCGAGATATTCCGAAATGAGTAAACAAGCGCTTGACATGAAGATGAGGATGGCCTGGTTCGCGCTGGTGATACCGCTCCTGTTGGTAGGTAGTGTCGCGGCCTACTCATCTCAATCCCAGAGTGTTTCTCTCACCATGGCTGGCGGGGTCGTATCGCCCGGAGTTCAAACCTACTCAATCCAAGGCGGTCAGCTCGTGTCAGCGTCGATCTCAGGGACGCCAGTAAACCCAGGGAGCTCGTTCCTCCGCTACGACCTCAGTGCCATAGTTTCGGGGACGGCCGTGACGGGCACTGCTTCTTTCGATCTCGTGACCCAGACGTCGCATCGGGCTCGCATGGAAATGTCGGGGACCTTTGAGATTGAGGCCATGGCCGATGCGGTGTTCTTCCCTCTCGGTTGCAGCTCCGTGAGTGGTGCTGTGACCTTCCCAGCCGGATGTCTTGGCGAGATTCCAGCTATGTTCATTGGGATTGGCACCGTCACGGTGTGGAACGGAAGCAGCGTGACCACCGCCCCCCTCATCATGGGGTTCGAGTCTGCCTACCTGAATCCGTTCGGGGGACCCATCTTCTTCAACTCCAGTCAAATCGTAGTGGCTGCAGACTATTCGCGGGCCAGTATTCAGTGGACTGATGTTCAGATGGGAGGCTCGGTCGTTGGGACTGTGAGCGGGACTCCTGTCTCCGGAAGCTTTGGCATGCTAGTCAACTCGAGCGAGGATCTGAGGTTTGGTCAGGAGATGGACCACGGGTTGATCTCCTTCTTCGGGATGAGCAACCCCGCCCTGGACGCCAGCGGATACTTCTTCGGCCATTCAACGATCCCCATGGGGTCGTCGCTCGCCTGTCCTGGTTTCCCGACTGGGACTTGCTATGAGACAGGCCTCCAGTCGTACGGATTCTTCTTCATGAATAACGAGTTGGGTGGAGCGCTGGTCGGACAATACGCCACGACCTGGAGTACCCCCGCCGTCTTATCCTCGAGCACCGTCTCGGCCTTCCTGACCAGCCCTCACAACCACCACTAGGTGCCGTAGAGGCTGGGTCCGGACCGAAATACAGGAATTCGGACCCCTTTTTTCGGGCTACGCCACAAATCATTATATCACAAGAGTCCCTATCGCACCGGCATGAGTGATATGTCCGACGGATACCCGTGTCGGATCTGTCTGAAGCAGTTTCCAGATAAGACCGCGTTGGTCGAACACCTGCGACTGGAACACGAGATTCTCGAAGTCGCTTCTTTCGCTGCTTCGACAATGATGCAGGAGCAGGACAGGGACAAGATGGCGCGGGAGTTCTTCAGGCAGCTCGAACAGATCAAGAAGGAACTGGCGAGCGGGTAGGGTCGCGGCGGGGCCCGTGCAATTGTCGACTTTTGCATATGGATTCTGGATACCAATCATTGAAATACTAACTACTGGAATCCAACGGAGGACACTAGATTGAATGGCAGAAGAGCTGTGCTTATTGCCGCCCTGTCGGTTCTCTTGGCATTTCAGGTGGTTCCTCTTTCTGTGGCTGCCCCTTCCAGCACGCCGTCTCAGCCTGTAGGGCTCGCTCTTACGATAATCCCGCCGAAGTTGCCCACCAACGGCACCTACCCCGCCGTCGTGGTCTCGCTCGTCGATGTGAACGGTCTCCCATCGGCGGCCCTGACTAACCTGACGGTCTTCCTGACCTCCTCCGAGACAAACATCGCGTCAGTCCCGAACTTCGTCACGATCCCGGCGGGCAGCGAATACGTGGTGGTGGCTGCAGAAACGACCCTGACTCCAGGGACCACGGTCATCACCGCTTCGTCGCATGGCCTGAACACGGCCCAGGCTCCACTGTCGACCGCCATCCCGAGCGGGTACCCGGCCAGGCTCGAAGTCTTTGTGTCGCCGCAAACTCTATTGGAACGGCCGGACACTGGAACGGTGAGAGTCGAGCTGGTCGACGATGCGGGCTCTCCTTCGAAGGCAATCACTCCGGTCACGGCGCGCCTGGTATCGTCGAACATCAGCATCGCCACACTTAACCAGGGTACTCTCACCATCGAACCAGGCCAGATCTACGCCTCTGGCACCTTCAAGGCGCTGGGGAACTCTGGTCAGGCTTACTTTACTGCCTCTGCAACGGGATATGGATCAGGATATGCGATCGTCACCGTAGGGCCAAATTGTGCAGCTGATTGCGGTCCCAGCGAACTCCTCCTGAGGCTAGTGGTAAGAGGCACCGCATCTGGGACCGGTGCCCTGGGCACCCTTCCTGCCGACGGGAACAACTACAGTGCGCTGGAGGTCGGGCTCGCGACCAGCTCTGGGGCTCCGGCAGTCTCAACCTCTGACATCTTGGTTCAGCTATCCTCTGCCAACCCGGGTATCGTCTCGGTACCCACTCTCGTCAAGATCCCGGCCGGGAACATCTCCGTCCTCGCCCCGCTCACGACAAGTACGCTTCCGGGCCATTCGAGCATAACCGCCACCTCCTCCAACCTCGTCCAAGGCAACGCGAACGTAACGACTGTGATTCCTGCCCCGTCTGAGTTGAAGGCCTACGTCGCGCCTCCCTCGACCTTCGTGTCGCCAGTGGGCAATTCTCCTATTCTGGTCGTACAGCTGCAGGACAGCGCCGGCAATCCTGCCCGGGCGCGCGCGGTCACGGACATAACGGTGACCTCTTCGAACAGCTCCACGGTGAGCGGGCCTATCCAACTGACCATAGGGAAGGGCCTCGACGATGTCTTCCAGCTTCTCTCAGTCTCTGGGTCCGGTTCCTGCGTCCTAACGGCCAGCTCCCAGGGGCTCAGCTCATCTCAGGTCAACCTCCAGCTTGCGAGGAGCCCGCTAGTCGAGCAACTCGTGCCGACCTTCCAGGCGACACCATATGGGTCTACTACGATGTGGTCAAACGAAACGGCTTCGTTGCAGCTGTCAGTTTCGTTCCTGGGTCAGCCCATCAAGAACCTAACGGTTGACTGGACTCTTTCGGCAGGCTCCGTCGTGCCAATGATCGCCAATTCAGGAACTTCAGGTGTCGCCTCGACTACGTTCACGCCGGACAGAACGGGATTCGCCAACATTACCGCATCGGCCTCGTCTCCGCTGACAGGCCCGATCGTGAAGTCTTACAGGTTTGATGTCATCCAGCCTCCAGTGAAGGGTCCCGAATCTCTAAGACAGAATGTCGAGAATCACTGGTACATCTTTGTGGCCGCACTGGTGGTCGTTCTCGCATGTGTCTTCTACCTCTTGCGAATGCGGAGGAAGAGACAAAGAGCCGAGATAGAAGCAGGCTTCGAAGTCGTCTAAGAGTGAAGGGTTCAGAAGGCCCCTTCGATGAGATAGGCTGGGTTACCATGAGACGCGTGCGTTGGGTCTTTGCGGGCCTAGGCCGCTGCAGATCAGCCGCATGTCGGCCAAGCGAAGAACAGCCCCGAATCCAAATCCTCTTGTGGCAAGCCTATCTGAACCGAGTTCGACCTGACCTAGCGCCGCTCTTCCCAATAAGCACAAAAGGGAGAACTGAAACTAGGATTCGCGCGGTTGCGACTCCTGAGACCAGTGAGACCATGGCGGGCGTAGGGACGCCCAGCCAGATTCCTGAGAGAAGGAGAATTGCCGATGCGAGAAGATTCGCGATGAAGCTGGGAGCAAGGTCGGTGAGCAGCAGACCGTAGGCGAAGAGAACGAGCGCTGCGACATATTGGACATATTCGAGACTCACGAGGTAGCCTGACCCATAGAATGCGAGGAAGGCTAGGGTGACTCCTACGCCTGCGGGGCGAACGTATTGACACAGCAAGACTCCACACGAGAGACCGATCGCTATACCCAGCCAAGAACCCGCCGGGAAGACTTGGAGAGAGACACTCTCACCGATGAGGGCGCCTGCGATACCCACTGCGATAAAGGAAACCTGCTTCAAGTATCTCCTGCCCGTGAGCAGAAGAAGGAGGCAGACCTGCAGGAGCACGATGATTGTGAATAGGCTGAAGATCTCGGGCAGCGACTGGAAGATGATTGGACCCATTCACAGGAACTTGGCACTGTTGTCGATATAAATCGAGGGTAGCAGGAATCTGAATGGACTACCCGGGGGCTTGGCCTCTGGGCGACAGGCTGTAACTTGGGTTCCAAATCCTTATTATCTGACAACCTTCCGCTCGCCTAACAAGTTGACGGGAGCTGACGAGGGGAGCACGCCTGTCCGCACAGCCCTGTCAGATGCGCGCCTCCAGCGGCTCCTCACGATAGGTCAAGAAATCAACGCACTCCGGTCGAGGATAGGCATCGCCACGAGATACATTGGAAGCTTAGACAGTTCAGATGACGCGGAGGCCGTAGACCTGGCAAGGGAAGCATTGAGGAGAGACCTAGAGCGGGATTTCGACGAGGTCAGGGAGCTGATGCCCATAGTCGATGAACTCGTGCTGGAGTTCGAGGAACAGATAAGGTCCCTTGAGGGCCGCAGGAAGATTCACCAAGGTCTGGCCAAAATCGAAAGCCTATCGCGTTCGACGGCTGGCGTCGGCGAGCTCGAAGCCGAGGAGGGCAAGTACAGGGCGCAGATTTCCGAGCTCGAAAAACTGATTGCCGTCTTCAACGATCTAGAGAGAGATCTGTCCCTAAGGAGGGAGGTCATAACCTGCCCGAGGTGTTCCTCGCATGAAATATCCTATAGAATCGCGCCCTCGGAAATGGGATTCTCCCTCTACAGGTGCAACAAGTGCGGGAACGCGTGGCGGACCGTGCAGTTCTCAATGCGAATCGGCCCGCCCGCACAATAGCGACTCGCCACTTTAGCTTGTGGCCTTGTCTCTCTTCCTCTTCCAGAGGCTAGCGTCTCGCATGAAGATGCGGGTGTGCTTTGAGCACCAATGGGATGCTTCTGACTCGAACAGGACCAGCCACAGGGCCATATTGTAACAGCCTTGCACTTCGCATCTGCGTCCCGTCACCAGCCGCTGCAGACCGGTCTGGGATGTCGCACTTTTCATGGGTTATCTCTTCCCCTCCAACCTACTTCACGATTTTCGGACTTTCCTGAAGACCAGCGCGTCAATCTCTTTGGAAATACATGGACCCTCCAGGCGCCTTTCATTGGCAGGTCAGGCACCCAGAGGAGGGGGAGCAATCCTAGTGGCTCCGGGTCATGGCCGAGCCGCGAACCATCGGTATGTTCGTGCGATGGCCTCGTCATGCGGTATGTATGGAGCCGAGGGGAACGCCTCTCTGAATTCAGAACCGTCAAGGACGAAGGAGTCGTAGTAGTTGTAGGGAAGCGCTAGGAACTCCTTGGCGTCCGAACCGAGCAGGCGACCTGTCAACATTACTCCGCGACCCCAGTGGCCCACATTCGGTTCCCTTCCGGCAGCCCTGAAGACGTTCTCTATGAAGGACCGGCCGCTGATCGGGGTTGGTCCGGAGAGGTTCCAGGCGTGTCCGTAGGCCCAGAGGCTTCTGCCAAGCAGAATCATCTTCGACGCTGCGTCGCCCACATAGAGCAGGCTCCGCGCCACCTCAGGGTCTCCCATCCAGTGGGCCTTCTTCCCGAGCGCTGCTGACTCGAAGATGTGCTGCCACAGCGCGTTAACCACCCGCTCTCCATAGAGCTGCGGCATTCTCACCACCAATGTCCTGATGAGGTTCGAAAGATTGGCGTTGAAAAGATCCTTCTCTTGATGGGCGTTTTCTCCCTCCTCAGCGATGAGATGGCTTGCAAAGACCAGATCCGCGCCGACCTCTATTGAGGCGAGCAGGACGCTGGTCGTGACCTGGGGGTAGACCGTTTTCCAGTTCGAGTAGCTCGGCTCAAAGCAGTCATACACTACCTTCCCTCCCTTGCACGCCTCTACCATGCTTCCTGGCTTCAGGGGATCTGCGGATACGACTTCGACAGAGGCGGGGAATGGGTCGCTGACCGGGATGGCACCCAGGACGACCCCTCTGACTCTTGACCCAGAAGCTGCAAGTTCCTCAACCACAGCCCTGCCCAGAGGCTTCGCCGCTCCTATCACCACCTGGGTGTCCTTGCCGGTTTCGATGGTAGCCGGCTCGCCCATCATCAAGGGCGATTCCTCAGTTCCAGGTTCGCCTTCCCTCACACTGTACCCTTGGTTGTCCCCTGATTTCAGCTCACGCCTCGACCAAGAGCGAGGATCCTTAGCCTCCACTCGAGGCCGAGTGATCAGGAAGCTACCGGCGGGGCGAGGTCTTTATCCGCGAAGGACTTATGAGACGGAGTCCTCGGGCAGCAGGCCATGACCGAAAAGGTAGTGATGGTCATGCGGAGAGACCCGAAGAAGAGGTACTTCCTGATTTCGGCCATGCTGAAAGAGCAGGTGGGAGCACTTGCAGATATGACGAAAATCCTTGCCATCCGTGGCGTAAACATTCTCGAGGGACACATCTATGTGACCAGTGAACCTCACGGATACGTGACCCTCTTCGCAGAGGCGACAGATGCAAAGGCCGACGCAGACTTCCTGAAGCAGATGCTGAAGGGCTCTAGCTTCCTCGAATCCGTTACCGTTCTGGAGAGTCGAAAGGGGATGATTGTGGATACGGTGAACTTTCCGCTGATGACGGACTTCGGGCAGAGGTCGATCCTACTCAGCGCGGAGTCGGTTAGGGACCTCTTCCGGACGGCCAAGGAAGGGTACGGCAACACCGCATCGGAGGCGATCTACAGTCTGGGATTCAGCCAGGGAGGCGTGATCTCATCGAAACTCTTCGTCGGACTCGAGAAGGAAAAGGAGACTCTCCAGGAGTTCCTTTCCTTCTATGGCGCCGTGGGCATGGGCAAGCCAATCATCGAGAAGTACAGTGCCGAGGCCGAAACGCTAAGAGTTTCGGTCGAAGGCTGCTTCGAGTGTGAGGGCTTGCAGTCGAGCTCTCCTGTGAGCACCTTCTTCCTCGGCGTCCTCGCGGGGAGTTTCACGACGCTGTTCGGAAAGGATGTGAGCGTGAAAGAAACCAAGTGCGTCGCGATGGGAGCCAAGAAGTGCGAGTTCGAAATCGGCCCCAGTGCTTCTCGAGTCTCGGCTTCCCCTTAGGGCGAAGATACGGCCCGAGGGTTGACAGTGTCGTAGGGAACACTGGTTCCATTCGAGTCCAATGGATGCCAGAGAAACTCCGACTATTGCCTTACTTCCCGTGGGGATGAAACTCCTGGTCGCAGCGCGCCTTCTCTGCCAGTGTCAATCAATCAACTTGCGGTCGACAAAGCTTATTACCGAAAGAGAATTCGGCGCGATGAATGAAGCGCGTACCTCTACGCACATTCTTCTACTACTACGACACCAAGGTGAAGACCTTCCAGATTGTCGTCATGATGAAGGATGTTCCTGGAGCACTCAACAACGTCCTAGAGAGGCTTAGAGATCGAGTGGATCTGATCAACAGCTTTAGCTACAGCTTGGAGGATGGTACGGCCATCTGGAGTGGCTTCGGGAGGGCACTTTCGGCTTCCGAGACTGCCGAGGGGCTCAGGGGGTTCTTGATCGAATCAAGAACGGTCCAAGACGTGGATGTCGCCGCGAGCAGCAAGGGACTGTTGGTTGATACATTCCACCTTGGGCTTGTGGATTCGCTTGGAGTTCCGCGAATCGTTCTGTCTACTCCGGCCTTGCGGCGGGTCTTCAGTGACGTTGCTCGAATGTTCGGAACCGGAGGTGCTACTTTGCTGTTTGAGGAGGGCCTATCGATGGGCAGAGACAACGCCAGCTTCATGAAGAAGTTGATGGGTCCCGGCATCGTCCGCGCAAAAGCCCAGGAATTGCTGGGAGTTTATGACTCAATGGGATGGGGCATAAGTGTGCCACGCGAGTGGAAGCCAGGCGAAAGGTTCGCACTGAAGATAGAAGGTTGTTTCGAGTGCGGCGGAGAAAAAGGGGGCAGGACGAGCTGCGATTTTCAAAGGGGCCACCTAGTAGGTCTTCTCTCGACATTCTACGACATGGCTCTAGATTGCACCGAGACAAAGTGCAAGGCAAGAGGGGACTCCGCCTGTGAGTTCGAGCTCCGACCTTCGACACCCTTGACGATTCGCTAGCCCCCAGGGCCGAAAGTGCGGTTCTGTCCCGTTTCTAGTTGGTCGTCGCCTCTGTCCCAGATTGGTTGGTGATGCTTGCCTTGAGCAGAGCTAACCATTTGTTGCCTTCCTGAACGCCGACCCCTGCGACTTGTGCGGGTGTCTGCCCTTCGAGTGCCATGTGGGGTTTCACGAAATTGTAGTGGATTCTCTGCCCCTCTGCGAGAGGAGTCTTGAAGGACTTCCACCCACGTTGAACCTTCACCCTCTCGCGCAGAGTCCCATTCAACCTCTCTACGCGGTTGTTGTTGGCGTGGGGCTTCTTGATTCCAGCCTTGGCAATGAGGTTAGGCTTGTGGTCTGTCGGCCAGAACATCAGGGCTTCGCCATAAGAGGGGAGAGAGTCCGTGTATATCGTCTCCGGCTGACTTCCCTTCGCGTTCTTGACCGCTTCCCTGAACGCCCTGTCTGCCCCCGCGCAGTCCCGCGCCTTGGACAGCTTGGAGGCGAGAAGGAATCGGGTCTTCCTATCCATCACATTCCACAACAGGGCGATGTCCATCTTCGCGGTCCCCTTGCCGACCCTCGTCTGCCCTCCCTTCATCCGGACGAACAACTCGTCGGCGTGCCAAGTGTCTGAGAGTTGAGGTACGAGAGAATTGGCGTAATCGGAAATCATCGGCACGTAGGTCTGAATCCATCGGTAGACCGAGGATTTGCCGAGGTTCATCCCGAAGTGGTCGTTAATGGTTCGGCTAATCTTCCTCAACGAAAGCCCACCGAAGTACAAATCAAGAGTCAAGGTAATCATCTCTGGAGTGTATCTCGCCTTCTTGAGAAGGCTCGGCGTGAACTTCTTTTCGCAGTCCTTGCACCAATAGGCTTGCTTTGTCCCGTTCACTCCATACTTGATTACACGGATTGAACCACACACTCCGCATTGGAGCGCGTCCTCAGAGAAGACCTTCGGCCTCGGTTCGTTCTTTAGCTCAGTCCTTGCGGCAATCCAAAAGCGAACTCCAAAAATGTGTTTGCACGCTTCGATAGCGTCGCAACGGTTCACGAAATCGGGGCAGTCGCAAGTCCATTCAGCGCCGAAGGCTCTCACGATGTAGAAAACGTCAGCGCTCGTCTGAGAGGGGACGGTGAAGGAACCGTCCTCGTTCTCCGTTATCGTGGAACGCTTGGAAATCTCCAAGCCCCTCGTCATCCGAGCGTCCGAGCCGAAGCCTGCGGGGGTGGTCAAAAGCCCCGCATCCTTCGGATTCGTTTGACCTTGCGCCAGTGTTCTGGGTTCATGTCTGCCGTCAGGACGGTAGACAACATGGTATATATCTCTATCGCCCATTCGCCTGATAGAGAAGTCGGGTTCTACACCTGACGAATAAACGGTAGACTAATAAGACAGCGAAACGGGGGTTCATCGATGGCACTTGCATCAACGGTGGGAGTGGCGAAAGTGGGAACCAAGTCCCTGAGGGCGACAGTCCCAGAGGGGATAGTCGCCTTCCTCGACTTGAACGCGGGAGACAAGCTCGAATGGAAAATGGATTACGAGGACGGCATGAAAGTTGTCAAGGTGAAGAAGGCAAGACCATGAGCGAAACCATGAAGCGGTCCACCCAACAGATGGTGAACGAAGCAGAGAAGATATTCTTGGCTCTGACCAACGAGGAGTTCGTCGTCGCCGAACAGTTCAAGCGTGCATATGTTAGGCACAGCTCCTTAGGAAGGGACGAAAAGATGAAGACCGATGAGTCCCCCTTTGCGGATTGGTTAGCCAACGCGAGGAAGAGTTACCGAATCTATCGGGGAGGCACCCCAGAGGAGAATGACTTCGCCTTATGGCAAGCTTCCACAAACTTAGTTGCCTGTTTTGATTACGGTCAAACATGGAGATACTTCGAGAAAGGAGATGGGATGCTCAAACGCCTTGCGGAAGCCGAGGCTCTCAACAAGAGTCTTGCTCAGGATATTGACCGTCTGACCACGGACCGAGACGCGTGGAAGAAGAGGGCTTTCGACTGCGAAGCCGTAAAGTTTGGGACAAACGTGTCAATCGGAGATGTCGAGGAACCTAAGTAAGTGCCTTCGATGCGGGAAGGTTCTCATCCAGGAAGAAAGAGACGGGCACACCTGCACGCCTGTCCTAAGAGGTGTCATCCACATCGACATAGATTATATCGTGGAGACCAAGAACGAGATTGGCGAACAATTGTTCATGGTCAAAGGACTCGATGGTTATCTCTACCGTCTGACCAAGAAGACCAAACAGACATTCATCGAATTGTCAGACCTACCAACCAAATTGGGACAGCCCTTCAAACCAACTAAAGATGGGACAGAACCGAAAGTGCAGACTCCCAATCAGTGCGCGCGCCTCCAAAGGAGTCGTGCTCTTCAGCGCAGCCAATTGAGGGCGATCGTCATTGCTTCGGGAATTCAGGTTCTACGCGGTTTCCTGAATGCAAATGTGGCGGGAGCGTAGAATATTGCCAATAGGGACAGTAGCAGCAGCAGCTGCGTGATGTTCGCATGGCCGATTACTCCCTGTATCGAATATGCGGCGATCAGGCCCAAGCTCGTAACGCTGTGGGCCTCTATCATGCCCAGGTTTGCAGGCGCCAGCTTTACCGGATCCTCATAGTCCTTTCGCAGCGTTCGAATCGATCCCAGGGCGAGAGGCAATGAGGCGAAGGCGATCAGCGCAACCAGAGGCAGCACCCCAAACACCACCCCTAGACTGATGACTGCGTATGTGCAAACCCAGCTTCCGATGTACAAGCGCACCGCAGCCTTCCTTCCATACCTTGCTACGAGGGTGAGTTTTCCTGCCGCTCGGTCCTCTTCGTAGTCTGGGATTTCGTTTATGACTATCATTGAGAAGAGCATTATCCCCAGTGGCAATGTGACAACGAAGGCTTGCAGGCTCAATTCTTGGGTTTGGACGAAGTAGGAGCCCAGGCCGATGGTGGTGCCGAAGTTCACGAGTTGCCCGAGTTCGCCCAAGCCCCGGTGGGAGAAGTTTATCGGCGGTGCGGTGTAGAAGATGGAGCACAAGACCCCGAACAGAAAGAACAGCAGCACGGGGATGCCCCTGGTGACCGTCAAGTAGAGTCCAATGGCGAGTGCCAGGGAGAAGCAGGTGACGATGGCTTTGAGCAGGGTTGATGGGCGAATCAGTCCATCGCCAAGAGTGCCACTGCCGCCCGAGTAGGGGTTCCTTTCTCTGGACCCTGAGCTATCCACTGCGTGTTTGTAGTCGAAGTAGTCGTCGGTCATATTCAGCGCCATGTGGTTGGCCACCACCCCGACCAAGACAAGAAGGAAATAGAACGGGTAGAAAGTGTGATCCACAGCCAAAGCCACGGCAGCTCCCAGAGTCGCAGGAAAGATGCTTGGGGGAATGAAGTGGTACCTGAGAGCCTTCCACCACAGGCGCATTCTCGCGGGCTCTGGACCAGACATTCCCCGATCTCTGAAGTCGATCTCGACTTGTCCCGTATTTCAAGCCTGATATCGCAAGTTCAGACGCCGGGCAGGGTCCTTGACCGCCGGAGGACATTCGTGGATGCTGGGCGCGCGCGAGTTACGAGGTGGAAATCGGCGTGTCAGGACCGCTCACACCCCTTGCCGCCACCATGATGTAGATCCCGATCATCACCGCCAAGAGGATGGCTCCCAATCCGCCAGCAAGGAGGAAGGCGTTTTCCATCGTCCCGCTGGTTGTGACCAAGTCGATCGAAAGTGACTGGCCGATCACCTTCGGATACACGAGCGGTTGGAGGGAGAATATTGCGACGCATACCACCAGAATGAATACCGCCTTGTTGGCTAGGATCCTCATGGTCTTCGGCCAAAGGTAAAGGAGTCCCAGTCCCAAGGTCAAGAGGACGGGAATCGTCATCCACCAGGTAAGTAGCGCTGAAGCCATTAGATAGTATGAAAGGACAGAGAGAACGATTCCTGCTCCGGTGAGGGGCAGAATCAGCCTGCGAAAAGGGGCTAGATCGAAGAAAGCAGGAGCGAGTCCAGCGCTGAGCAGCAAAGTCCCGAGGAGGAAAACTATGCTACCGGCTGTCGCCCAGGAGGCAAGGGAGAATGAACTCGTGCGGATGTCAACGCCCTGGCCTCCTACCAGGGCCGATACGAGCATCAACAGGACGAGGCCCAGCACGATGGTCGACACTGCGTAGGCCTTGAACAGTTTGACTTCATCCAGCCAGCGCTTCTTGATTATGAACTCCGCAAAGACAATGGAGCTGCTCCTCGCCACAAAGAGAATCAAGAAGATGGTAAGGAGCGGCGCGAATAGCTCAGCCACGGGAATCAGCAGGCTTGGATAAGCGAAGTCGCCCGTTACAACCCAGAAGGCTCCAAATGTCCCTGTGATCTCCCAGATTGGCACAATGTAGTCCAAGACTCTCTTCTTCGTCGTTTCCCAGGCCGTCAGCAACAGCACAGCCCCCATTATCTCGGTAATGAGGAGCGTAGCAAAGACGGAGAAGATGGCGTAGTTAACTTCGAAGACCCAGTTGATTGGTCACACCTCCTTCTGCCCGTCGGACTGTCTGAAGATCCTCGCATAGAAGTAGAAGGTGGTGGGAAGGATCAATATGTAGAAAAGCATGATGAGAATCCCAGGGACGAAGAGCGAAGTGGAGAGGTTGGCCGCGCGGTCCACTGTCATGACGTTGTAAACGATCCATGGCTGTCGTCCTATCTCGTCTGTCGCCCAGCCCAGGAGGTACACCAAGACCGCCACCACAGCTACTGGGATCTGCAGGTAGAGGAAGAACTTGGTTTCGTAGGGCCTCCTCTTCAGAAGCAAGGCCCCCAGGTAGAGAAGGAAAAACGCGCCCAAGGCCATCCCGCCGACTACCATTGTGTCGAAGGTCGTGTGGACAAACAATGGGGGCCATGGGTTTGTAGTCTGGTTGTACTGGTTGAGACCTGGGAGAGAGGAAATTCCGGTCTCGAGCTTCGCGAGAAAAGACTGAGCCCCAGGTATGATGATTCCGCCTTCGAATTTCCCGTTCACAATACCGCCAAACAGCTTCTCCGGCAGGTTCGTGCCGTTGACTGGGTTCGCCTCAAGCGAGGCGAACTTCAGAGGTTGAGTGGTCAGGAGGCCGGATATCTCGTCCGCGCCCGTGATCACTGAGAGGGCGATCGTCACGATTCCTATGGCGCCAAGGATCTTCAGGGCCTTCCCGAACATCTCCTTTTCGCCCGCGTCACGTGACCGCAAGAACCAATAGGCGAAAAACGAGCCGATGATCGTCGAGCCTGCCAGGATCGTGGTCGGCAGGACGTGAAACACCTCCGTGACGGTGGAGGGAGTCAGGAAAACGGCCCACGGTTGCACCCCTGTGACCGTCTTGAAACCACTGCTGATGAAGGTCGCTATGTCGAATCCGTTTGGTGTGTTCATCCAGGCGTTCACCATGGTGATGAGCACGGCTGAGAGCAAAGTGCCCGCAATCACGAAGATCGAGGCCGCCCAGTGAGCGTACCTGTTCCTGAAAGAGTCCCAGTAATACACGTACAGCATGAGCGCCAGAATCTCAAGGAAGAACGCGAACATTTCGGTGTAAAGCAGGATTATGACTCCTGTCTGAGAGACGAGCGTCATGAACGTGGGGAACAGCGTCACGAGCTCAACTGCAAGGACGATTCCGCTCGCGGTACCGACGCCGAATGAGACTACGAAGACCTTCGTGAGTCTCCGTGCGAGCGCCTCGTAGACTTTGTCCCCCCTGCGGATCGAGATGAACTCGGCTGCCGAAATCAAGATGCTGAGAGCGATGCTGGTCGAGACCAACAGGATGTGCGACCCTATGGTGAAGGCAAAGAGGAATCTTACGAACCAAAGCATGGTTGCCGAGTCGAGGACCAAACTGTAGGACCCCCGATCTACGGAATGCTAGATAAACCTAAGCGGCAAGACCGTGGGCGCGCCTGCGCGCCTGAAGGAACGCGCGTTCTGCATTGCGGTACGGGGTTCAAGTCCTCACGAAATTCGGCAAATCGGTCGGAAGTTCAAAGGATAGCTCCGCCAGCCCGCCCACACGCCCGCTCTTCTTCCAGTGGCACTGATACACCATCGTCTTTACCCCTTCCTTCTCGGTTGTGTACACGTTTGGCCGGCCTGAAGCCATTACCTTCCTGAGCTTCTTCTGGGCTTCTGGCGGATGACAGTCCATCAGGTTCTTTCCGACGAGGGCCTTGCCTCCGTGCTTCGAGCTCACTTCTGCGGCCCTGTCATTCATGTACAGAATCTTGTAGTTCTTGTCACAGATCGTGACCGAACAGGGTAGTTGCTCAAACCACTCGAGATGACCTGTGCTAACCATTCGCGATGCTCGGCTTGGTCCCATCTGGCGAATTGGCTTAAGGTTTTCTTGGTTGTGGGCTCACCAGCCACCTTGGGAGTGTGGTGGAAGGTTCGCAACTGCGCGCGCTAATTGGTTAAACTGAGGTACCCAGTGCTTCCGAGTTTACGGAAGGTCTCCCTTTCGGGCGTCTCTGTTCTGGTTGAGACCACACCTGGGTAGTGTATTCTAGCTTCTACTCCCATATAAACAGTATTGCCGGAATGGCCATTCGGAATGAACCCAGACTCTCAGCGGAGCACTCGACACGCGCGCTTACGCTTCAACTCTCTGATTCCACCGGATTTCGTAGGGTGCCTATCCGGTCGATCCTCGCTTCAACCAGGTCGCCTGCCTTCAGAAATTCTTGGTCCGTGAAAACGGCCACTCCCCGAGGCGTTCCTGTTGAGATCACATCTCCGGGTTTGAGCGTTATTCCCGCCGATATGTATTCGATAAGCGAGGCTACACTGAAGACCATTTCGCTCGTGTTCGAGCTCTGTTTCAGTTTGCCGTTCACTGAAAGCGAGATTCCTAGGTCGTGTGGGTCGGGAATCTCGTCCGTGGTGACCAACCAGGGTCCGAGAGGGAGGGAGCGATCGAGACCCTTGCCTGGCACCCAGTTCTGTCCAAGACGGTTCAGCTCCTTGGGCCATCCCTCTGGGAATTGAAGGTCCCTGAAGCTCACGTCGTTCGAAATGCAGTATCCCGCGACGTGGCAGATCGCCCGCTCCTTTGGAATCTTCTTTCCCTCGCTTCCAATCACCACGGCGAGCTCTGCTTCCCAGTCGACCTTCTTTGAAATCCTTGGAATCAGTATTGCATCGTCGGGACCGACTATCGCGTTCCTGAACTTGGTGAACAGATAGGGCTTCTTGGCGACCTTGCCTTCAGCCTCCCTTACGTGTGACCTGTAGTTCTCCGCGACGCAGAATATCTTCTCGGGGAGGAGCACCGGACTGAGTAGGCGAACTGAATTCAATGGAATGCCCACTGTCGATTCCACGAGTGCTTTCTCGCGCTTCTTCAGAGAGCTCAGCAATCCCTTCGACAGCACCTGGTCAAGGCTCGGCTCTCCCACGTCGTGGACCAAGTTGCCTTCGACGATTCCGGTCCTCGTCCTCCCATTCCTTACAAACTGGGCCAGTTTCATTCGAATCCCGACATCTCAGCTGGATCCACTATGTATCTTGCCCGTCATCCTGCCCACTTTGTACTCTGCGTCGTGAGGATTGTCGAGTCGATGGTCGACCCTCAGCGCGATATAGATGCGCTTCGCTCCCATGCGCAGGACTGCCTGGTGCGCACTCTCAAGAGTCGTTATCAGCTTACCCAGGTCATCAGTTTCGATTATCGTGGACATTGCGGTCGGTTGGATCTTCACGCCTTTTACTCTAGTCATCGCTTCGAACGCCTTCTTCACGAAGTCTCCAACGCTCGTGCCTTCACCGACGGGAAAGATGGTCAGATCTGCGATTATTGACGCTTTGCTTGCCATGCACGAATGCAACTTGGTCCGCCTATATCTATCCTGTCCTAGTGGTATTGCACGGGAGCACGACTCCGGAGGGTGCGACCGGACGGGTCCACGCCAAGCCCCGATCCACCATCTCGCCTCGGGCATGAGAAACTTGACGGACTCTCAACCCAACCTTTAGCCGAGGCTGTGGTCGAGCTTTGCCGAGCTGAATCTGGCATGACTAAGAAAGGGGAAGGGATCCTCGACATCTCCAAGGAGCTTCTCCTGGACCGCAACGTCAGGGTGATAGCGGTCACCGGCATCATATCGGGAATCTACATCGGAATGCTCAATGCGATCCTCCAACAGTTCACTGTGGGCGCGGGAATCAGTCTCGTCGGGCTCGGGATACTCTCAGCGCTTGGGGGGCGCTTCAGCGGCCTGTTGCCTTCGGTTGTCCAGCCCTTTTCGGGACACTATGCGGATGTCTTTGGTCGAAAGAAGGTCATTGTGGCCGGGAGTCTGATTACCATCGTGTCGATGTTGCTCTTCTTCATGTCGGCCCTGAGCAAGAACTGGCTGGTTCTCTCTGTCGCCTACGTTCTCTTCGGTGTGGCCGTCCTAGGCAGTCCCGCATCTCAGGCGGTCATCGCGGAATCGGCGAACATGGACCCGGACAGGATGAACATCGCCTACAGCGTGGTGTTCCTCCTCAGCACGATTCCTTCAGCGGCCATGGCAGTGCTTGGCGGTGCCGTCGCAGATCTGGAGGGATACTCGATCATCTTCGTCATCGCGATGGCCCTTGAGGTGATTGATCTTTCGCTTTACCTCAGAAAGCTAAGGGAGACTAGGCCCAGGCTGACTCCCGGGCAGCCGTCGGATTCAGAACCCAAGTTCTCGCTCAGCCGCGTCCTTTCTCTTCCGAAGGGTTTCCTGGGCCTCTTCGCTTCTTTCGCCATGGATTCATTCTCGTTCAGCATCTCTTCCTCCATTGTATATGCAATCATTGTCGAACACTTTGGGTTCACTAACGCGGACGTGGGCTTGATTGTCGGCGTCTGGTATCTTTCGATGATTCTCGCGCAGTATCCCGCGACGAGGCTTCTCCTGCGTTTCGGTATGAAGAAGACCCTCGCCCTTTCCGAGTTCTTCGGGGTCGTCTTGATGCTTGGTTGGTACTTCTCCAGCACTGTCTCGCTCTTCGTGGTTTTCTCCGTGGTCTTCGGAATCTCGGTGGCGACCTGGGTCCCAGCGCAGCAGACCATACTAATGAAACATTCACCACCGGATGAGAGGGGAAGCCTTGGCGGAAAGCTCGCGGCCTTCCGGGGAATCATGGCTTTTCCTGGGCCCATAATCGGAGGCGCGCTTTATCAGGCCTATGGGTATCACTCGGTGATGCTGGCTGCCCTCGTGGGCACCATCCTGACCACCATCATGATCGTCAGGTTCCTTCCAGGGGAGGACGAAAATTTGGGGAGGCCCGGCCGCCCGGGACCTGAGGCTAGCGCGTCCATTTCCAATAGTCAGCCATGCTCGCACTGCTTCGTACGGTTCCCAGAGGCTAAACTCTTAGGTAACGAGAAGAAAGCGCCTTCCCGACAGCGATGAAGTGCTACTGTGGCTTCGTCTGTGAGACTGAGAGCGAACTCAAGTCCCACGTGCTCGCCGTCCACGGAGCAAGAGACGGAGATTGGAAGGGGTGGGTGAGCCGATGACTGAGCTTGTTTCCTCGATCGAGTCAAGCCATGCTATCCGCTACCGTGTTGAAGCTCGCCCAGCAGCCTCGCCGCGCGCGGGTTTCTGACATTTTTCCGTTACTTGTCTGCCGTCTGAAAGAGGCCCATTATGTTCCCCTCGCTGTCTTTGAAGTATCCGAAGTAACCCCACTCACCCATCGAGGTCTTCTTGGTAACTGTCTTTCCGCCGTGCTTCTCCACCGACTTCAGCGCCATGGTGATGTCCTCGACTTGCAGTGTGATTACGGGGCCCGTGAACGGTCTGGTCAATTGCATGATGCCTCCGTTGATTGAGCCTGGGGCCTTGGGCCTCCCCTCCTTGTCGACTTCGGTCGTACTAACCAAGGAGTACTCCATGCCGGGCAACTCCACATCGTTTGTTTTCCAACCGAAGACCTCTTTGTAGAACGCCTTCGCTCGCTTGATATCTTTCGCAGGGACCTCGAAATGTACTACGCTTCCTTCCATCTCTATCCCTTACAGGTAAGGGATGTTGCCTAGTTAAAGATTCTGCCGGCTCGAAGCAGTCCTCTGACGAGGGCAGAATAACGAGCTTGCGCTTATGAACAGTTTGACCCTTTCGCGAACCGCATTTCCAACTAGCGGGCAACCAAGACAAACCCCAAGGGGGAATCGTGTCGCCTGCGAGAGGAACAAATAGTAGTGTGGGAGGCGCAGTCCTATTGACAGGGCCGATTGACAGGTTTCCTAGCATCCTCGACGCCGTCGGAAACACTCCAATTGTAGAGCTGCGCAAGGTTGTCCCACAAGGTTCCGCAAGAGTGCTAGCCAAGCTCGAGTTTGCAAACCCGACAGGAGGCATGAAGGATCGGGTCACAAAGGCGATGATTGAAGCCGCTGAGGCCGACGGCCGTCTAAGGTCCGGGGGGACCGTGGTGGAGTACACTGGCGGCACGACTGGCGTCTCGCTCGCCATGGTCTGCGCGGCCAAGGGCTACGACCTGAAGATTGTCTTTTCGGACGCCTTCAGCGACGAGAAGAGGCTTACCATGCAGGCATTCGGCGCCCAGATCACTGACGTGAAGAGCGACGACAAGAAGATCACAGAGGCGCTAATCAAGGAAATGGTGGAAAAGGCACGCCAGGTCAGCCAGCAGCCCAATCACTGGTACTGCAACCAGTTGAGCAACCTCGATGGGACCGCCGGATACCATCCGATGGGGGAGGAGATATGGAGCCAGACCGGGGGCAGAGTAGACGCGTTCGTCCAAGCTGTGGGCACATGTCAATCGATACACGGAACGACGGAGGCTCTGTGGAGGCACGACAAGGGGATTCACATCGTTGCAGTCGAACCAGCCGAATCCGCTGTGCTTTCTGGGCGCCCTACGGGCTCTCACAAGATAGAGGGTATCGGGATAGGCTACATCCCGCCTCTCTGGAATCCCAAGCTCGTCAATGAGATAATCCTAGTCTCGACCGAAGAGGCGAAGGCCATGAGCCAGAGGTTAGCCAGAGAAGAGGCGCTATTCGTTGGGACCTCGTCAGGAGCTAACGTCGTAGCAGCGTTGAAGGTCGCCGAGCGGCTGGGGCGGAATGCCACCGTGGTGACCATAATGGTGGATTCAGGTCTGAGGTACCTTAGTACTGACCTTTTCAGGGGTCTATAGTCAGGCGTTCATCCAATCGCAGCATAGGCGAGGGGTGACTTTGCGGGATGACCGCCTCGACTGAGAAGACTGCCTGGCCACAGCTGCTGGTGTCAGATGTTCTGAATCATCGACTTCATCTGCGAAGTTACCTCTTGAATCGAGAGGACAGCGTTGCAGTATTGACACTTGATGAAGCGACCTGTTGGTAGGGGCAACGAAGCGCCGCACGTCGGGCATTTCAGCTGTGCGACTCCAATATTGTTTGCGAATTCAGGGGGGGGCTGCCCCGCCTGGCGCGCATTCTCCTCTTTGAGTATTCGATCAGAAAGTTCTGAGATCTTGACATCCACCTCCGCCTGGAGTTTGCCTATCTCCTCGGCCAGCCTGGTCCTTTCCTCCTTCTCTGAGTCTTTGCCTATCCTCGATGCTAGCCGGAGCAGGGCGCTCCTCTCAATCCGGCTGTTCTCTCCCTCCAGCAGCTCCGTTATCACATAAAGGTGCCGCTGTAGCGTGGCGAGATTGGTGATTGCCTGTCTCGTGGCTGGAGTTAGGTTCACCTCGACAACCGCGAACCCTATCTTTGTGGAGATTCTCTTGAGAATCTCTTGCCTTGAAGTCTTGGAGAGCATTTGGATCTACAGGAACTGCATCATCTGCTGGTAAAGCGCTTTCATTTCCTTGGCCGAGCCTTCTAGATTCATCTGTGTTCGGCTCTCGATGCGGATGATTCCCTTCTTGTCGATTATTCCTTGCTCACTGTACTTGATTCCCTGGAGTTCATCGAGACGCTGTGTCACGACGTCGTCATTCTTGAATAACAAGCCTCTCTGAGCGTAAAGCACGAGGCGTCGGTCGGTCAATATCACCTCGTACCTCTTCGTCCCGTAGCGCACTCCCCCGGTGCTATGGAATCTTATCTGCTCACCCGGCATCAGATAGTCGTGCAGAGTCAATTCAATCTGTTTTCCGGGCGTTCGTTATTTAAGAGTCTCCCGCGCTAGCTCTGGTGCGCGCGCACGAACAAACAGATAGAATGCGAGCACCGAAACCGCTAACTGACACCTCCCTGCGTTAATCTCAGCTATGCACCGAAGGGGAATAGCAATCCTGACGGTTATTTTGGTCCTGATAGTATGTGGTGTTGTTGGGTTTGCGCCGTTGGTGAAAGTCAGTCCATTTTATGACCCACCTGTCTGCAATGTCAACTCTTGTCATTGGCTTGAGTCGGCTTATCAATCACCAAGCTGTAGTTTGGTTGGACGTGGAGTTACTTTGGCAAACTACATCGTACGGATAAACGGGAGATTAAGCAAACAATCCTCGTTCCTCATTGGCTGCTTCTACTAGTCATTCACATCAGACTAGAACTCTATGTCCCGAGTTGCACCACTAAGACAGGGATGAAGCCAAATGTCCCGCTAATGCACCAGAGCTCCCGCGCTGGTTTTTCTAGAGTGACGAGATGCGGCTGGTTCTAATGACTTCAGATCAGCAGGCGATGGATCTCGCCGGTGCTGACCTCTGTCGTCTGGAGAGCTTATACTCGCCCAGAACGCCCTTACCTCTGCACTTCCTGCATCTTACGCTCAAGTCCTGCGTCAGATCATATGTGAAAAAATTCGTCATGACCTCATGGCCCGTTCCCCGGCATTTTGGGCAGCTTACTACAACAGTGTCACATTTCGAGCATCTGAGGGGTATGGAATCAAGAGTGTTGTTGCATTCGGGACAGATGAACGGCATCACGCGCCTCCTGAATGCTCATGCTGTCGTGACAAGCGATACTACTCCCACCTTCAGCGCGCATTCGACGTGGCATTTCCTGTAGCCAGAGCTTTCTTTCGCAATGAAGGGGTACTCGTTTATCACCTCCTGACACACGTCGCACCGCGTCGGTAGGCGAGCCGAACGATTGCAGCCGTTCTTGACAAGCGCCACCGACTGGCTCGGGATGGATACTGTCAAGGAGACTGCTCTCTTGAGGTTGACTCCGCCTTCTTCGGGGAACTGCCTTGACTTGGACAACGCAGTTCGGGAATGTCCGGGGTTTGGTAATTACACCTTGTCAATATACACTATGTGCGGCTATTGGTTCGCCGGTCTTCTCCTTGGATTGTGCTTAAACTGGGTCGCGTTCTTCGTTGGTCCTACATGATCCTGATTGACTTCCTTGGTTGCAATCCCAGTCAATCTGACTCCCCGATGAAAGATGTAGGTTCAATTCGTATTCTTCCTTCATCGCGAATATATTCTGTGGCGGCGCCTTTGCAGTTGCGGTGGAATTCGAGACGCCAGCGACCAGGTCCTCGTTCGCAGATGAAGATTGCGAGAGCCATGAAGGGGAGCGCCTTGTTCTGGTCAGGGCTGGGAGCAACGTGTGGAGGTACTACGGTCTGACTCCGGGTCAGCTTCGGTTCTGGCGTGGGTTGACAAGAGCCGAACGGAGGTCCCTGGTGCGCGCCCGGGAGAAGCAGTGTTTCATCTGTGCTCTGAAGGCCCTAATCGGTGCGAAGAAGAGGTCCGCCGAGGGGATCTACTCCTCCATGATGGTCTCCCTCCTCGCAGTTGGTGAAAGAAAGTGACAATCGAGAAAATCAGCCCTGAGCATCAGGTCTTGGAGTCGGCAACATTCGGCAAGAACTGCCGAAGGTGTAACGCCTACTTCCTAACACGGAACAGGATGGACGATTGCTGTCCTTGGTGCGTGCAGGTGGAGGCAGGCCAAGGTCATGAGGTGGCTGCCAAAATGGCCGAAAACGAGACGTTCGACGGCTTCTGACCTTCATCACAAGCAGCCGTGAAGGAGACATTCTCTTCTTCTGGCTGGTCTCGATCCTTGTCTCCGTTTCCAGACCTTCGGCAGCTCTCCTCACAACGCGCCTGAGGCATGTCCTGTCGCTCTCTTCTAGCGGGCTCGGATGGACCGATTCGTGATGGATTCGCTCGTCAGGATTGCACACTCCGAGGTCGCCGGTGTCACGAGAGTCTGTTTGAGAAGTCGGATTTGGGAATCGCGTCGTGGCCCGCTCAGGCTGCCATGCCCACTACTGGGGACTTGAGTCTTGGATTTCGTCCAGGTACCCGGCAAATCGGGACAAGCTTCCAGATTGCTCCTGAGGTCGTGAGACCCTCAGTACCTGGTCGCTTCCCCAGGTTATCGCGTTCCAGAGCCTTTCGAAGATGTAATAGACCAGAGCTCCGGCTACGTTGAATACGACGGCAATCACGGTTGTCTGACCCGCATTGCCGGTGAAGTAGAAGGTGATGGCCGCTAGGAGTGCGAAGACCACCACGCGATAGGTCAGTGTTTTGGCCATCGACCTCCTAATGGTCTCCATCTCACAGAAAGATTACCTCTCACCCTATTTGAGCGAAATAATCGAAGCAGCAACAACGGGGAAGCGGATCTTTTGGATAGCTCATCATTGTGTTCGACAGCCAGCCATGCATTCGCGTTCAGGTGACCTGCAGCCTGGGGTCTGGCTGTTTTCGGCAAGAGATTGAGCCGTCATGAGAAATGGATCCCCGATCATCCCTATGGGATTCTCGAATCCGGATAGGTATCTCCAATCTTTCTTCCTGCTATGCAAGCCTTATCATTCAAGAACGGGGGAAATTGATTATGGACATCGACGGGCTCATCACGGAGCTGCAGATTCGTGGGTTCGACCAAGCGCGGATTGATTCGGCTCTCCGGTGCCTCGTCCACATCCATGCTGTGGAAGACTTCACGAACGATGACGCGGGCGGCGTGCTCGTCAAGGACGTCCTGAACAGCTACCCCTTCGAGGTATCGCAGGCCGCATCAGAGCTGTACTTCGAGAGAATGATGGTCTACGGTCAGGACGTCTTCAGGGTGAAGTGGGGTTACGACGCTGCGGCAAAATTCCTTGAGAGACAGGTCTGGCAGAACGCATCGGCCAGGTGGGAGGAGTTCGTCGAGGGCTTGGACGAGCGATACTTGGGTTTCGTCCTGCCCATGAGCTACGAGGGCGCAAGGGTCGTCGAGCTATGGAAGACTAGGAATGACCTGAAGTGGTTCGGCGTCGAGCTAGAGGGGTTTGGCTGGGATGTCCTGAGGCTGATAGACGATATCATCGCCGTGGGATGGGCTCTTGATCTGGCGTTCGGCTACAGGAGCTTCGGCCCTGGCGGGATCGAGGGGACCCGGACCGTACTGCACAAGAAAGCCTACGAGTCCCTAAAGAAGCGCGCGGTGGTCCCGTCTGACTTCATCATTACCGGAATCAAGCTCTGGAGGTTCTTCTCTCAGTTCGAGCCTTCGGAGACGAACGTTGTGGCTCTGTTGAAGGAATGCGGCGTGTCACTTGAGGAGGTCCAGCGGCAGGTCAAGTCGTTCTACGAGAAGGGGCTGACATCTCCTTACAGGGAGTCTCAGTATCCGCCGTACCTTGTGCTGGACAGGATGAAGGAGCGGTATCAGGAAGAGGTCAGGGGCCTCCTGAGTCCGATGGAGAAGTGGCTCAAGAGGAAAGATGTTGCGCTAGAGATCTCCCGCTAGGTCGCAGGTCGAATCGGTTCATCAGGAGAGAAGACGTGTAGGATGATCCCGCCCACCATGGACGGGGGTCGAGTCCGGTGTCGGTCCGGATGATTCGACCTCAATGGCCGGCTTCCCATACCCTTATAGAAACAGGGGAAGTCACACTTGCAGGCTGGAAGGGCTGTTGCGCGACAAAATAGAGCAGTTCCTCAGGGAGAACCTCTCGGAATCTTTCAAGGCGGGTGAGATCGCCAGGCAGTTGGAGATGCCGAAGGGCGAGGTCAAGAAGCGACTGAAGAGACTTGCAAAGCAGGGAAGGGTGGAGAACAAGGACGGGCGATATCTCGCGCTGGATACCGTGGTTGCGACGAGAAGCAGGTCCTCAGGTGTGAAGAAGCCCGCAGCTAGGAAGAGTCAACATTCTGCGCCGAAGGCTGTGCCGGCTACACCTGACGCTTGGACGACTGGTAGGCTTGAAGAAACAGCTCGAAGCGTAGGGATAAGCGTCGAGAGTCTCCAAAAGTGGGTGGAGGAGAAGAGAAAGAGCGCTTCTGCCGAGGAGTCAGAGAAGCTCATCTACGGGGTCATGAACGACCTCGAAAGGTCGAAGGGAACGAAGGCAAAGAACCAGCCCGAGAAGTGACCGACGGCAATCAGGACGGCTGCCATCCGCAGTGAGAATGCCGGCCTTCGATCTTCTTAGAGAGATTACAAGTTTCTTCAAGGGGCTCTGTCACACGCGCGCACGCCAGAGAACTAGGTACCGTTCTTGTGAATCACCACTCCATACGGAGGGAGCGACAATTCCATAGCGCGGCTCCCAATGGGTCTGGATTTGCGCTGAAACTGGTATATTCCGTTACCCCCTATCAGGTTCTCATGTCCTCGTTGGAAAAAGAAGAGCCAAAGGCGAAGTACGAGTTCAGGGGAAGGTTCGGTGCCGCCCCCTCCGCCTCGCAGGCGGAGGAGCCGACCCATGAAGAGATCGACCACTTCGTCAAAGGCATCCTCGGCTTGGTCAAAGAGAAGTGATTGTGGACCGCGACTCGGGCGACTACTGAGGCCGTTCGCTGCCGAGTCTCTGAGCCGACTCTTTTGTTGACCCGGGAATCAAGGCTATGAGAGCGCCGGCGTTAAGAATGACGAAGCCCATTAAAAGGTCGTGAACATCCTCTCTTGGTTCTTCAGGATAGTCAGGTTCGCCTTGAGAGTGGTCGAGTTCGGGATTCTGTCTGTACTCAAGTCGGTCCGGTGGCTGTGGAACCATCTCTGAGTCTGGGGCCGAGAGGCCGCTCATACTGCAGAGACATTCTTCGTGCAGGAAGTAGTGTGACGCCTCAATGGTGACTCCTTTCCATCGCATATTTCCACGTCTAAGTGTGCGTGCCACTTTGGACCTGGCGTACTGCTGATCCAGCTCGGCATGAGCAGAGAGTTCAAAGGTGAGACCTGCATGCCATCGACAAGATGGACAGGCCTGGGGACAAACGAGAGTCGGGTGGAGTACCCTCCAAGTTGGAGCTACTAATCCTCCGCGGCATCCAAAACGCGGAAAGTGCAGAAGAAATAGCCAGATCAGTCAAGATCCCTCCCGCGGCGCTTGGAAAGGAGATAGCGCTACTCCAGATTAAGGGGTTGCTAGCTCCTGATGGCCGACTAACTGACAAGGGTCTGGAAGCCGCAAGGAGCTGAGTACTGACTGTTACTTGAAGGAGAACCAAGCAGAATCTTGACAGCAGAGATTCTATCGGAACCGCGTCAAGCGGTCATTGTAAGGCTCGCGTCGTTGGCCGCCTGCCAGGCAGCGCGCGACTCACCGGACCAGAAGTAGAATGCTCGGACCGCCAAGGTCAAGACTGGAGTGAAGACTCGTGGACAGAGTTAGCGCCTCTATTCGGCGCGCCTCCTGCGATTGTCGACCTTATCGTGAAGAAGATTACGACCCAGATCAGGAGGTATACTCCCGCCTCGGCCAGATAGCCCAGAAGGGCCGCGTCGGAGCCATTGGGAGTCAACCACCAGAGTCCAAGGTGGCTGTTGAGAAGCCAAGGAATGTTAAGGGCCAAGGGTTGAAAGACCGAAGATCCTCCCGCTGCGGAGTACGCGGTCGTCATTGCGCCCGCTCCCTGAATGAACGAGCTATAGACAACCAGCCCGAAAAAGAGCGCCCACTCCCGGTTCCTGTGGATACGGCTCAAGTAGGGTGCCAGAGGGATGAGCATGAACGGGCTCGCAATGGTAAGGAAGCGCGGACCATAGGCGAGACCCCCCGCCCAGTCCGACCAGGCGGAGTAGAAGACCAGAATGAGCACAGCCAGGGTCAAGAACAGAATGGACTCCGCCCGAAGGTGCGTCCGCTTCCAGTTAGAGACGAAAGCTAGCAGTCCGAGGACCATAATCGGGCAGAGAAAGAGCATGCCCCTGTAGGGACTCCCGAGATAGAACAGCACGTGAATGGGGGCCGACCAGAGGTTGAACGAAGCCAGGAGGCCGACCAGTGGGCTTGAGGCTCCCGCTTTCAGCTGCTCCGGAAGGGTCAGCGGATTTCCGAATAGGGCAAAGTCGTAGATGGCATGAAGAGCAGACGCGGTGAGGAAAGAGAGGACCAGCAGGACCGAACCTTTTGCTGATCGGCTTCGATACCATAAGAATGCAACTAGGGGCACGAGGAACAGGGCCGCAGCGTATTCCACGAATGTAGCTAGCCCGAGCAGGATTCCTGCCAAAAGAGGAAGACATAGGCGCGTGGGCCTCAACGAGAACTTCAGCACGAGGTAAACGGCGATCACTGCGAACATCATAGACAGCACATTCTCGAAGACCACACTGGTGAAGGGCCAGATCGGAGTGCCGAAGGCGGTGGCAAGGGCCACGAGAAGGCTCACCCTGGTCCCCGCATACAATCGGCTGATTCTATATACAAAGTAGATTCCTATCGAGGCAGCCACCGAAAGGAAGAGCTCATCAGCAACTCGGACAGAGAAGCCAGCTGCGAAGCTGAATGCGGCAAAGGGGTAGGAGATGAGTGTCATGCCAGGCGCGATCGCGCTGTAGGCGTGCCCGTGATAGACGCCATAGTCGATTGTGCTCGCGATGAGGTGCGGGGGCGTCCCGAGCGAAAAGTTGCCGTACTTCCACAGGGCGTACTGCGTACCCGTGATGGCTGCATCGACTCCGCTTGTGGAGGCCCTGCCGTCCAAGGTCAGCAGGTAGACCAACAGGGGCAACAGAAAGGCGATCCACCCCGAGTGCCCCACCAATCGGCGTAAGAATGACACGATTCTCGCTGGTCTCGGTCGATGTCCCTCGGCGATAGAAAAGCGTCTCCTTGGCGCCGCCCCATGAGGTTTGAAGCGCGCTCTTCGCTGGGTTTCCTGACTATTAGCCTCTCCTTGAATGGGAGGATGCCCTCCTCAAAGCTTGCGTGATAAAGAAAAGGAGGGGGTTTTGTCACCCCCTATGTACGGGCTCAGCCCGCCGTTACGACCATGCTCGCGACTGCCTGCGTCCCCAGCACCGTTATCTCGTACTGTTGACCTGAAACGATTGAACCAGGTGTCGACGCCTTGAATACCGGCGCTGTGAATATCTGTCCAGTGTATGCAAATGTGGCCGAGGACCCTTTCGTCAGATTGTACCCGGCTACCCCGAGGATGCTCTCATATACGAACGTGGCCTGTCCTCCGCCGCCTCTAGCCGATGCCCCTAGAGAGACGATGTCTCTCAGGGGAACCAGCGAGCCATTGCCCAGTATCACGAAGTTCGCCGCGCCCAGGAGGGAATCCGGGAGGTGTCCGCCGTGGCGGCCATTGTTCCCGCCGAGGTAAAAGGACAGCGGGGAGATGATCACGAGACCGAGGACTGTGCTCTGATTCCCAGTATTCTCCACCGTGAGTGATAGAGAGCCGGCAGATAGAGACGCCGCCGTCATCTGGAGGTTGGCGGTGTACCGCTCTCTGAGGACCTTCCACCAGGTCAGCCCGTTCAGACCCTGTCTGAATCCCTGGTGCCCCATCGAGGTGGTCACCTGGCCCGCTGGGACAGGGTAGGCCCTAACGACGGGCCGTATCATGAACTCGGGGTCTGTGTGGCTGCCGATGTTCACCACTGTGGTCTGGAGATCTATGATCGCTGCGCTTAGCTTCGAGCTGTTCACTTCCACCCCGCCGACGATCCTGACCGTGAGTTCCGCGGAGGGCACGAAGGCGGTGTAATTGGCGCCATCGTATGTGACTTTGGCTGAGGTGAGGTTGAATCTGATCAAGTTGTAGTATCCGCTCGCCACCGACACTGTGCCCAGCGTCTGGCTTACGTTCACTGAGCCGAGCAGCTCGATGGTCCCCTGAGAATTGACTGGATACCAGCCGCTCTGGTTGCCCGCGTCGGAGACGTGGACCATGATGTCGCTGTAGGAGACGTAGACGTCGGTCACCCCGGCAGGGGTGACTGGAGGATCCGTCAGCATGATTGAAAGGGTTCCCTGACTTGACTGACTTGTGTTCACTTTCTGCACGCCTGGAAGTGTTCCCGTCAGCACTGCAGTCGCGATGAGCGATACCGCCAGCACAAAGGCGATTGCGCCCACCAGTGTTGCACGCTTGGATGTGCTCATGTTTCTTCGCCTTGCGGGTAGCCGAGGACTCGATATGACAGAGCAGTTTGCTACGGGGTGTTCAACGGAATATCAGGTGTTCTAGCGGTGCGAACCTGCAAGATTTGCACTATGGGTTTGAGTTGGTGGCGCCGGACTCGCCGAGAGGGCAGGCAGATGGCTTCGTCCTCTCTTCAGTCTTGAGGCCTTAGCACCGCACGCCGGACAGGAGTCTTTGACTGAGCGAAACTTCTTTCCACAGCCGCTGCAGACGTATGACTTCCTCCTCCTGATCAGCGAGCCGTAATAGGGCACCTGAGCCAAGCTTATCTGCCTCTTCCTGAATCTACCATCGTCGTCGTAGTAGTAGACGTACCAGTGTTTCCTCTCCCCCCTGTACGCCTTCCTGCCACTCTTTGTCAAGACAGCTCCACTTGTTCTAGGTCTGGAGACTCCGACGACCGTATCCATGTCACATGTTGCCTTAGTGTTGCCTTAAATATTTTTGCGTCCGGAATCTAGTGACAACAATTTGACTACAAACATGAATTCAGGCTCCACACGGCTTAATAAGAAAAGCTAGGAGTTGAAGCTCAACGATGAAAATCGTACAGCACGGAAGGAAAAGAAAAGCCATCTCACCAGTCTTAGCAACAGTCATACTCATCGCGATCACACTCATCGCAGCCATAGCAGTCGCCGGCTTCGTGTTCGGCCTCTTCGGCTCGTTCACGAGCTCAGCACTGGTATCTGTCGTAAACACATCGCTTGTCCATGGTCTTCTTGCCGCAGGACCAACCGGTTCAGTCTACGCATCGAACACCGGCACCTCAAACACCAACGTCAATAGCATGTCCCTCACGTGGGGAGGAACTACCTGTCAACCAGGCATGACAGCCACTACAGTGACATCAGGGGGAGGCTCAGTAGCCATAGCAATCACGGGTGTGGGAACCTGTGGCACCATGGCGTCAGCATCACTCGCAGGCGAGTCATTTACGGGCCAACTGTTTCTGTCTAACGGTGGACAAGCAGCCTTCTCTGGGACGTTCTCATAGGAGCTCGGTGAAGTAACTTGCGAATCCATAGAAGGAGCAGAAAAGCAATTTCGCCAGTCCTTGCAACCGTGATCCTCATCGCGATCACACTTATCGCAGCCATAGCAGTCGCTGGCTTCGTGTTCGGCCTCTTCGGCTCGTTCACGAGCTCAGCACGCGTAAGCGTGTCTACTGTATCATTAGCTCACGGAGCAACTCCATCAGGCACGTTAATCGCTGTCAACACAGGTTCATCCAATGCCAATGTCAACAGCATCACATTGACCTACGGGGGACAAACGTGTTCTGCTGCTATCACTGGCTCTCCGATCGCCATTACGGCTGGGACCGTTCCCGGCGTCACCTTGACGGTGACCGCGGGTTCGTGTGCCACAGCCTCAACTTCAGGCCAAGCAGTCACAGGCTCTCTCTCACTCTCGAACGGCGGACAGGTTCCGTTCACAGGGCTATTCTCGTAAGCAAGCAAAAGATGGCAATAACGTCAGGCGCACAGCCTGGAAGGGGTGTGCGCATTCTTTTGTTTTTGATTTAGAAAGAGAAGGAGAGCATTTGCTGCAACTCGTTGCTCATTGGATGGAGATCTCTCTGCTTCTGCCCAAACTCCGACGTCCCAAAAGTGGTGACTGACGCGCGAAGGAGCCATGGCGATGTTTTCCAGGAGCCCGCGCGAAAGGGATACGGGGTAGGGACCTAGGTAGTTCTCCGCCGCATCTTCGTTAGTTCAGCATCCTGCTGGGGGTCATCCGTCGTCAGGTGCCGTGCTAGATTGCGCTTCGCCTCGGGCCCCAGTTCTGCGAACTTTTCGATGGTCGGTTCGCAGACTGCCGGGTCTTCGATCTTGGCAATCCAGCGACCCTTCTCGACCCTGAGCCTCACCGGACAGCCGCCCACGGGGCGGTCCGCATCAGGTGCCTCCTCACGCATCACCGAGATTCTCATTCTCTGCTTTCACCGCCATGTAGCCGTCGATGAAGCGTTCCACCCAGTACCTTAGCTTGGCAATCATTTCGTCTTCTCCGTCGTCGCCGTTGCCTGGCTCATAGGAGCTGGGGTCTTCGCCGAGTGCTTCGGCTATCTGGTTTATTATCTCATCAATCGCCTGGTCCTTCGTCTCCCTCTCCTCCTGGAGGGCGGATGTCTCGTCCTCCTCGGTCTCGACGGCCTCCTCCACATCAGGGAGGTCCAGCTTGCTCCTGACCTCATCAGCGGAGATGACGTCTTCGTCTATCGCCAGCTTCAGGAGGACGATCAGCCGTGGCACGATCCTGTCTCTGACTTCGCTGCTATGGAGAATGGAGACGCGGCCGGTAGTCCTGAACCCCTTCCCCTTCCCGAGGCCTTCGACCTCTTGCGCGAGTATGTCGTCGTCGAAGGACTCCGGGTCCAGTAAGCGCAGTGAGGAGTTCTTTCCGCACAGCGGACAGAGTAGGAACGACATCCTGGACTGTGTTTTGGGCCCTTTCTATTATGCTGTGTCATCCCCGAAAAGTCGCCCTCCCGACTCCAGAATCTGAGAACAAATCAAATTCTGCGTTTCCAAGGGCTTCAAGATTGTCCACAGCCCGTCCACGAGATCCACAGGTTGTCCACAGATTGAAACGTGGTCGCGAAAGTCCATGGCACTCTTGTCGCGGCGGCGAAATTGCGCAGGGTTCCCATGGGTGGTTCCCGAACGATCAGCGCGCGCGCCCCGCTCTTAGGCTAGCCTAGAGGAAACAGGGGAAAATGGGTGGGTTCTTGTCTCGAATCGCGCTGATTCTCTGGGCTATCTTCTCTCCGTGGACGCGATGGAAACGCCTAAGAGTCCAAAGGCCGTCCGTGGAAACAAGGAGATTCGGGTGCAAAGAGAACTAGGCCCTGAGAAGGTCAGGGAGATAATCAATCTGTGGTTGCGGGGGGACAAGTCGATGGGTCAGATAGCGGTCGAGCTCGGGCTGAGCGGGAGAAGCATAGTCTCTAAGAAGGTAAACGAGGAGCGAAAGCGCACCCCTGAGCTCGACGACCTCCAGAGGCTCAACAAGCTACTCATTGAGAAACGCGTGCCGCCCATAGACGCCACCAGGGCCGCGAACATCCTGAGTCAGGTGGAGGAGCAGGGGGTCGACCTCGGGACCGAGGGGATCAAGGACTGCCTGGAACTTGCGAGGCGCTACAGAGACAAGACCCAGGAGGCTATCGATGACCTGCTGAAGGTGAGGGCCCTGGAGGATAAGGAAAGGATGCCCATCAACAAGATTCGTGAGGCGGCAGATGCACTTCAGGCGACTTTGGATGACCTGCGGAAAAAGAAGCAAGACTTGGACAGGGAGATTGGGGAGTTGGAGGACAGGCTCGAGCTCGTCAAAGAGTACGAGAAGCTGAAGAAACACCTAGACGACCTCGCGATCGGCCCCCAGGAGATGAACGGGTTCGCCACCTTTCACAGGCAGCTTGTCGAGCAGGGCTTCACGCAGTCGTACGCGACGGCGCTGGCCACCGCGTTGAAAATAGAGGACCTCCTACCCCGAGATGCCGCCGAAGTGCTGGCCGACGCTCTGGTGAAGTACGATTCGCTGGACCAAGCCGTCTCCGACCTTGAAAAGCAGAAGGAACGCCTCGAAATCGAGATACGCCCTCTAAGGGTCGAGAGGGATACACTAGAGTCCCACGTGGGGAGTATGCAGACACACCTCGAGGAGCTGGTAAAGAGGGAGAAGTCACTGATCGAAATCATCAGGAACCTAGAGAAGGCGAAGACGACCCTGGAGGAGGCCCCTGCCTCGTTGAAGTCGATAGTCGACGACGCTATCAAAGAGATAGGGAAGGCCCCGACCAAGAAGATGGAGGACGCCATAGATGAGATGAGTGAAAAGCTTAGGACCGCAACAAAGGAATTCTCAACGGCTGCAGCTGAAGTCCAAATGAAGGCAGGCAACGCGAGAGACGACATGGAGGATGCTATGCAGAAGGCCCTGAACCTTGGGAAGATGATCGGTACGTTATCTCAGTATAATCGACTTTTTCGTTTCATGATGGAAGGGGTAGGGCTGCCAGAGGACGTTGCCCCGCAATCCCTTGAATTCTTGGAGCGGCTAGACAACTGGCAACGGGTTCATATCGAGGACAGCTCAAAGAGGATCAATCTGGAAGGAGTGATCCGGGAGCTCAAACTGAAATGGGTAAAACTGCGGACCGAGCGATAGGGGAATTAGAACAGGAGTTCCGGGAGGCTCGGAGGCTCGAAGAGGTCTACAACGCTCGCCTGAAACCGAAGAAGAGGCCGCCCGCCAAGGATCCGATGAGTAAAATATTGGAAGACTTCTCGGGGTTCGCCAAGAGCATTTCGAACAGGGATCAGGGAAAGACCAGTCAGACCAACGACGACCAAGGCCAAGGCTGAGTCCAGCCCTTGTGTCGAAATGTCCACTTCCCCACGGGCGCAAGCGCTGTCGAATAAACGGTCTGTCTTGGGACCATATCAAAGAAGTCTTCCCATGTCGGTGTCAGTGAAGGTTTAACAGAACACGTTCACTGCCAAGCTCCGTTGGGCAGCAAGGCAATCTCTTCGCACACTACCGTCTGCCTGAACGGTTTGTACATCCCCTTGTGGGGGAGAATAGGCACCAACACGATATTGGCCGGGGGTTTGCTGGTCCTTGTTGGGAGGAGGTCATAGAAGTCATGGTGCGCACTTGCGAGATTTGCGGCAATTCAGTGGAGGCCGCTTCCAGCCGCGTGGAGATCGACGGCGCTACCCTTCAAGTCTGCCCGAGTTGTGCCAAGCTTGGCAGACCACTGACGAGTACGGTGCCAAGAGTGCGCCCCTTCAGGACCCGGCCTCTCGCAAGAACAGGATTCACCGAACCTGAGCTCGAAGTCGACCCCGAGTATAACTCCATTGTCAGGCGGGCAAGAGAGGGTTTGGGCCTAACTCAGGAGGCCTTGGGAAGGGCAATCAACGTGAAACCTTCGGTCATTAGCCACATCGAGACGAGGAAGATGAAACCCGACCTGATCCTCGCTAGGACTCTCATGCATTACTTGAAGGTGGAGCTCTTGGTTCCCAGCAGTGATTTGGATTCAGCTCCTGTGTAGAGAACTGTGGTAGCGCGGGCGACTTTCACCTCGGCGGCTCGCCTCATGGCAGCTAGGCTTCGGTCTTTCACTCTTGATGCTGACTGCTTGTCATCGGCTTGGCGGCGAGGATTACTCTGTCAGATTAGGCAGATCTGAGCTCCTTCAATATCCTTCCGCTCCTCTTCTCACCTAGCAGTCTTCTCAACTCATCCTCCGACGCCCCTTCGCGCCAATTCTCAATGATGGTCTTGACCGCTTCTCTCTGGCTTGGGTCTAGGTCTCGAGCCATCTCTTCTATCATCTTCTTCCTACCCTTGCGGACGTCAGACGGACTCGCTACCGCGCCCAGGATCTTTCGCCTTCCATCCAAGATGCGAAACCGGGATTGCTCTTTAGGCTTCTGCCAAAGCTTCGTCGATTCTCTCATTGAATGCTGCAAACGCAGTCCCTGACATGATTGAAGGGAGGCATTTTGCACAACCTGTGTTCGAAAGAGGCGACCAGGCTTCGCCACAGGCTGTCATTGGCCGGGAATACGTATTGACGCTCCTCAACTCTTTAAACGGGCGAGCGCAAATCATTCTCGCTAATGACAGCTGGCAGCGAGTGGGGTTGGAAAGAGAATGTCCCGGCGATTCTCGCCGCAATTGGCTTCATAGATCTGGGGTCATGGTCGGCCAGTTTGCGCGAGGTCCCACACAGCTAGATGGTAATGTCTTCAAGCAAGGCGCACGGCCTGGTAAGTCGTGCGCTCCTCTTTCCTACAGTCGCAGTCTAGGTCTACTGCAGCAATATTGCCCGATATCAGGTCGGGAATCAGAGACCGGAAATCCCTATTGCCCCTTCTCAAGTCTTTAATCAGACACTGATCATCCATTCTTGCTCATGATGGCTGGCATCAGGCTGAACTGGAAGGGAAGGGTCTCCCTGTCAGCAGCAATCATTAATGGAGGCCAGGCCATATGTTGATGAAGAGGAGATATGAAGTCGACGAGTCCTACTGGCTTGTACGACGCTCTCGTTTCTTTTCCCATCGCAGTCTCTTCACATTGCGGCGGACTGCCCTTACCTTCAAGTGGGGGCGTGTTCCAAAGATATGGGAGCTCTCCTTCATCGACAGAATGAAAGGGCTCGAAAAGATGGGATTGGGCTTCGATGAGATACTACGGTCGACCCTCCCGCAGTTCATCGGAGAGGACCCGGCCCACGTTCTAAGAACCTGGGTAGGCCGGAAGGCCAGGAACAGCCCGGAAAGGTTCACCCGTTCGGTCTCAGAGATATTTGGACCCAGCGCTCGTCACATCGTTGTCGGTATTGATAGGCTCACCGATGAAGCGAGCCTATTGGAAAACAAGAAGCCCAAGGATCCCCCCTACAAGTCTCTGTTGGAGGCTATTCAGAAGTCGAATGCGGTCCTGACGGCGCCGCAACTCCGCGAGCCCAATAGGACGACCCTTACTTCCACATCGAAGAATTGAGAAAGCTGCGAGTCACCTTACGCAGAAACATCGTTGGTCACAGCCCCACGCCGTCTATTCGCCGCTCTATGACCAGGCTACGCCCTAAGACTCTGCGCGAGGGAATCAAGGTCGCAGGGCACTTCACGAACACAGGCGGAGCGACTCAGCT
>Ga0326728_10004389_pt1 | contig 41805 bp, 43 predicted proteins | sample MB3enrmetagenome_FD_207602 | JGI IMG/M metagenome (GOLD analysis project Ga0326728, IMG submission 207602) | Lab enriched peat soil microbial communities from McLean, Ithaca, NY, United States - MB31MN | ecosystem: Environmental > Terrestrial > Soil > Wetlands > Peat | place: USA: New York... | reverse complement strand
CGCCGTTCTATCCCCGTTCCCCCTATGCCTGCGCCAAGGCCTATGCCTTCTACATCACGCAGAACTACCGCGAAAGCTACAACATGTACGCCTGCAACGGCATCCTCTTCAACCACGAATCCCCCCGCCGGGGGGAGACCTTCGTCACCCGCAAGATCACCCGAGCCGCGGCGCGCATCAAGCTGGACATGCAGGCCTGCCTCTACCTGGGGAACCTGGACGCCAAGCGGGACTGGGGCTTTGCCGGCGACTACGTGGAGGCCATGTGGCTGATGATGCAGCAGGACCATGCCGACGACTACGTCATCGCCACCGGTGAAACCTGGTCGGTGCGCACCTTTGCCGAACGGGTCTTTGAGCGGCTCGGCATGCCGCTTGAGTGGCAGGGGAGCGGTGAAGATGAACAGGGGATCGACACGAAGACCGGCCGGGTGGTGATCCGGATCGATCCCAGATACTTCCGTCCTGCCGAGGTGGACCTGCTCCTGGGCGACCCGAGCAAGGCGAAGCGTCAACTGGGGTGGGAGTTGAAGACCAGTTTCGAGCAGCTTGTGAACATGATGGTGGATGCCGACCTGAAACAGGCGGAACGGGAAAAACGGGCCGATGGGTGAGGCGTGAAGCGTGAATAGTGAGGAGTGAGGGGTGAGTAGTGGGGGGTGAAAGGGGTGAGGAGTGTGGGTGAAACGAAAGCATCACGAGTTACGTGCGTGGCAAGAGGCCATGACGCTTGTCAAGGATGTGTACCGTATCACCCTAGCATTCCCCCGCGATGAGATTTATGCGCTTACAAGCCAAATCCGCAGGGCAGCAGTTTCAGTACCAAGCAATATTGCCGAAGGCGCTGCACGTACTACTGACAAAGAATTCTTGCAGTTTCTTTCCATCAGCCGAGGTTCACTGAGCGAACTTGAAACACAATTAATGATTGCAACAGAACTTGGGTATATGCAAGCATCTGAACAAATAGTGCAAAAGATTGATAACATCTTTGCCCTTTTGAACGGTCTCATGAAGTCGTTACGCTCCAGGAGCAGCAAATGACATCTCACTCCTCACCCCTCACTCCTTACGCACCTGAGGTTACACAGACATGTCTAAAATCCTGGTAACCGGCGCTGCCGGTTTTATCGGCTTTCATCTCAGCAAGCGCCTGCTGCAAAGAGGTGACGAGGTCGTCGGCCTTGACAACCTCAACGATTATTATGATGTCCAGCTCAAACATGACCGCCTGAAGCAACTGAACGGATACCCCGGCTTCCGTTTCATCAAAGCCTCGCTTGAAGACCGTAGCGCTATGGAGAAACTTTTCTCCATTGATCGGTTCGACAGGGTTATAAACCTGGCCGCCCAGGCCGGGGTGCGCTACTCACTCAAAAATCCCCACCTCTACATCGACAGCAACATCGTTGGCTTCATGAACATCCTGGAGGGGTGCCGCCACAGCAACGTGCAACACCTCGTCTATGCCTCTTCAAGTTCGGTCTACGGCGCCAACACCCTGATGCCCTTCTCCGTGCACCACAATGTGGACCACCCGGTTTCCCTGTATGCAGCCACCAAGAAGGCCAATGAACTGATGGCCCACACCTATTCCAGCCTGTACGGCATCCCGACCACCGGCCTGCGCTTCTTTACCGTCTATGGCCCCTGGGGGCGCCCGGACATGGCCCTGTTCCTCTTCACCAAGGCGATCCTGGAAGGCAAGCCGATCGATGTTTTCTACAACGGTAAGATGCAGCGGGATTTCACCTACATCGACGACATTGTGGAGGGCGTGGTACGGGTTGTGGACACCATCCCTGCTTCAAATCCCTCGTGGCGTAGCGACCAGCCTGACCCCGGCACCAGTTATGCGCCGTTCCGGCTTTACAACATCGGCAATAACAGCCCGGTGGAATTGCTGCGTTTTATCGAAGTGCTTGAAGAGTGCCTGGGCAAACAAGCGGAAAAGAACCTGCTGCCAATCCAGGCCGGCGACGTGCCGGCAACCTATGCCGATGTGGATGATTTGATGCGGGATGTGGGGTTCAAACCGGCTACCACTATCGAAGAGGGGATTAGTAGGTTCGTTGAGTGGTATCGGGGGTATTATTTTTGACATCGTTGGGTTGACGCGGGGCAGATCATGATGGCACCGAAAAAAACTCACCCAGGAGAAACTGAGACATGAAAGTTGTCATACTGGCTGGCGGGTTTGGTACACGCATAAGCGAAGAATCCCATCTTAAGCCGAAGCCGATGATTGAAATTGGTGAGCGCCCAATTCTCTGGCATATCATGAAGATATACTCAAGTTACGGTTTCAACGACTTCGTAATTTGTTTGGGATATAAAGGATACTGTATCAAAGAATATTTTGCTCATTATTTCCTTCATGAATCAGATGTCACATATGATTTTAGGAACGGTAATGAGCGTATGGTCCATCATCACTCGGCTGAACCATGGACTGTAACGCTTGTTAACACAGGCAATGAGACTATGACGGGCGGGCGAGTTAAAAGAGTTCAAGAATATATTGGTAACGAACCGTTTCTATTAACATATGGAGACGGCGTTTCGAACGTTAATATCGCTGACCTTGTTGCGTATCATAAGTCTAATGGCAAGCTTGCTACCGTAACGTCCATCCAGCCGGCAGGGCGTTTTGGTGCGCTGGATCTTAACAGAGAAAATATGGTTCTTGGTTTTCAAGAAAAACCAAAAGGTGATGGTGCCTGGATTAACGGCGGTTTTTTTGTATTGGAACCAGAGGTGTTAAAATACATAGACGGAGATACTACTATTCTAGAGAAAGAGCCTCTGGAAAGGCTTGCGAGCGACAATCAACTTATAGCATACAAACATAATGGCTTCTGGCAACCAATGGATACGTTACGGGATAAAAACCATCTGGATGATCTCTGGAAGTCCGGTTCGGCTCCATGGAAGGTTTGGTAATGAAGCATTTTTTTGCAGGCAAGAGAGTATTCATAACCGGCCATACAGGTTTCAAGGGAAGCTGGCTCTGTCTGTGGCTTTCCAAACTGGGGGCTGAAATACATGGCTATGCCCTTGATCCGCCGACAACACCGAGTCTGTTTGAACTAGCCAAGGTTGCTGATGTACTCAAAACCAGCCGGATTTCTGATGTGCGTGATGCTGCTGCGCTTACTGATGCTATGCAGAAGGCACAACCGGAGATAGTTATCCACATGGCTGCACAGCCACTTGTGCGGGATTCATATAAAATACCAGTTGAAACATATGCCGTCAATGTAATGGGGACAGTGCACGTTTTAGAGGCGGTCCGGGGATGCTCTACCGTACGGGCGGTGGTCAACGTTACTACCGACAAATGTTATGAAAACCGCGAATGGTTCTGGGGCTACCGAGAAAATGAGCCAATGGGTGGATTTGACCCTTATTCCAACAGTAAAGCGTGTTCTGAGCTTGTGACCGCTGCTTATCGCTCATCGTTTTTTAATCCCCTGCACTATGAAAATCATAAAGTCGCCTTGGCGACAGCTCGAGCTGGTAATGTTATAGGCGGCGGAGATTGGGCAGTTGACCGTTTGATCCCCGACTGCATAAAATCTCTTCTGGCAGACAAGATAATTTGTATTCGCTATCCGCATGCTATTCGGCCTTGGCAGCATGTTTTAGAGCCGCTTTCCGGCTATCTTTCACTTTCACAGAAGTTGTATGAATCTGGAGCGGATTATGCTGAGGCATGGAATTTTGGACCGCATGATGAAGACGCAAAACCTGTAGAATGGATTGTGCAGAGGTTGTGTGAACGTTGGGGAAGTGATGACGGTTATGAAGTCGAAGCTGGCGAACATCCTCATGAGGCACACTACTTAAAGCTTGATTGCTCCAAGGCTCGTATAAAGCTGGGATGGGAACCAAGATGGAATTTGAATCAGGCAATTGATGCAATTATTGATTGGACTCTTTCATATAAGAATGGGGAAGATGTGAGGTCAACTTGTATCAGGCAGATAGAAAAATTTTCCACACAATAACCCCATAATTTAGTACCATCTGCGATACTTTACTTTAATAACAGCTTTGTTACGGTAAATAAACAATGAAAAATCAGATAAACGCAGTTGTAACCGGAGCTACCGGATTTTTGGGCTCTGCTCTTGTTGAAAAAATTATTGAGTCAGGTGGAAGAGTAACGGCACTGGTACGTAAGAACTCTTCAAATATATCTCGCTTATTGAAACACGAGCGTTTGGTAGTAGTAGAAGGTGACTTAAATGAGATTTCGTCATGCCGTAATGCTCTGGCGAAACATGAGCCGGGGCTATTTTTTCACTTTGCCTGGGAAGGTGTTGGAAACAGCGACCGGAACAATCCTGCCCAAGTAAATAACATTAACACTACGCTTGAAACAATCCGACTGGCCCGTGAAATCGGCTGCAGCCGCTGGATAGGTGCCGGTTCCCAAGCAGAATATGGGCCGCTGAACAAGCGGATCACAGAAAACGATCCGCTTAAACCAACAACTCTGTATGGAGCTGCTAAAGCTTCCGCATGTTTGTTGGCACAGGTCACCGGAGAACAACTGGGTATTGAAACTGTATGGTGCAGAATTTTCAGTACGTACGGTCCAGGCGATAATAGCGGTTGGATGCTGATAGATGTCATACGTCAGCTTTTAATCTCCCAGAAGCCAGCATTAACCCGTGGCGAACAGCTTTGGGACTATCTTTATGTTGATGACGCGGCAGAAGCTTTTATGGCAATGGGGACCGCTCATCGTCTGTCAGGAACATATAATGTTGGCTCGGGCAGCAGTAGAACCATCCGCGAGATCGTTGAGATCGCCAGGGACTTGATCAACCCTGAACTGCCGCTGGGGTTTGGGGAAATTCCTTATCGGCCTGATCAGGTGATGCACCTTGAGGCCGATATTGGAAAGCTTACGAGGGATATAGGCTGGCAGCCCATTGTCTCTTTGGAAAAAGGTATAGGTGTACTGGTATCATCAGTCAAAGCTGGCCTTAAATAATGAGATTTTAATTTTAATGTCTGGAGAACAAGAATGAATTGCAGGATATGTAATTTTGAAATGGACGTGTTTGGGGTATACCAAAAGTCTGCCTTGGAAGTTTCAAGACTTTATTCAAATCCGAAGGCTTCCCAGGGTGTTGAGATTAAGCTCTATTCGTGCCCGGCATGTGGCCATTACCAAATACCCTATATAAATTCAAACGATTACTATGATGAGTATGTGATGACGGCAAGTCATTCACAAAAGATGCAGCAACTTCAAAGCAAGCAATCAGCTAAACTTTCCTCTTTAGCACTGAAAAGAGATTTTTTTTTGGAAATTGGTTGTGGCGACGGCTCATTTCTAATGCACGCTAAAGGCTTGTTTAATAGCGTGTTGGGTGTTGAACCATCGAAGCCTTTTTACGAACTGTGCAGAGATAAAAATCTAAACGTAATTAATGATTACTTGACGGAGAAGTTAACTTTCGATGTTAAATTCGATGCATTTGCCAGCCGGCAGGTATTTGAACATATTGAACATCCTAAGCAAGTATTTTCGATTATTCATAGGTTGTTGAATGATACTGCAGTAGGGCTCATTGAAGTGCCAAATGCCCAGAAAATGATAAGCGACAATCGGTATTTTGATCTGTTTTCTGACCACATCAACTATTACACTCCACTTAGTCTGTGCAATTTAGCAAAGCTGGCAGGCTTTGACGTAGTTTCTGTTGAGGAAAGTTTTAACGGCGATTATTTGGAGCTTTATGTCAGAAAACAGAACAATGGAACAAGCATGCGAGAAAAACGAGATGCGGACCTTGGTTACTTAAATGAATATGTTTCCAAATATGAAAATGTTTCTGCATGGGGAGCCGGTGCAAAAGCTCAAGCCATTATGACTGCACTGGGTGATGAGTTGCCTTTGAGATATCTATTCGATACGGACGTACATAAGTCAGGAAAATACATTGTGAATTGCGGGGCGAAGATTTCGCCTCCGAATACGGATTCTGTCAATGCAAACAGCCTTATAATTATATTTGCGGTGTCATATCAGGATGAAATAATAAACAGCTTAAAAAATGATTATAAATACACTGGCGATATTTTGTGCCTTGACGGCACGTTGCCGCGTATAGTCATTTAGTTGTTGCGGCACGAAATAAAAGGAAAAGGAAAAAAGTGTGACACAAAATATCAATAACAATGCTGATGGAATATCTTTAGAGGATTCCAACTCGCTTTCCCGGATCGTTGCAAAAGAAATCAGAACCCATGCTTTGAGGATGGTTCATCAAGCCAACGCATCTCACATTGGATCATGTCTGTCAATGGCTGATCTGCTGAGCGTCCTGTACTGTAATATTCTTAAAATCAATCCTCAATCACCGGGTGATAATGACCGGGATCGTTTTTTTCTCAGTAAAGGGCATGGAGCTGCAATTCTCTATGCTTTGCTTGCAGAGAGAGGGTTTTTCCCCATCAAAGATTTGGACAACTATTGTAAGGATGGCTCCATGTTGACTGGGCACATAAACAGTGAAGTTCCTGGTGCGGAATTTTCTACTGGTTCTCTTGGTCATGGTCTTCCTGTTGCATGCGGGGTTGCACTTGCCGGCCAAGCCGGGCATAACCCTTACCGAGTCTTCGTAATGCTAAGCGACGGCGAGTTAGACGAGGGCTCAAACTGGGAGGCGATTCTATTTGCCCCGCACCACAAGTTGGATAACCTTGTTGCCATTGTTGACTATAACAAGCTCCAGGGATTCGGTGCTACTCCGGATGTACTTGATTTAGAACCGCTAGATAAAAAATGGCAGACTTTTGGTTGGTCTGTCCGGGTAATCGACGGACATAACCATAGTGAAATCAATGCAGCTTTCAAAGCGGTACCATTTGAAAAGGGCAAGCCGAGCGTTATCATCGCTAATACCGTCAAAGGTAAAGGGGTGGGTTTTATGGAAAATCAATTGGCATGGCACTATAAATCACCAAATGATGCGCAACTTGAGCAGGCGCGCGCTGAATTAGGAGATTTGGCATGAGGATAAGTTTTATTAAAACACTCTGTGAACTGGCCCGAACGGACGAGAATATCTGGCTTGTGTGCGGTGACCTTGGCTTCTCGGTGCTCGAGCCTTTTGCAGAGGAGTTTCCTGACAGATTTATAAATGCAGGGGTTGCAGAACAGAATATGACGGGTTTAGCTGCTGGTTTGGCTCTCTCCGGGAAGACAGTTTTTACCTATTCAATTGCAAATTTTCCTGTCATGCGTTGCTTCGAACAAATTCGTAATGATGTTTGTTATCATAATCTCAATGTCAAGATTGTTGCCGTGGGGGGCGGGCTTGCCTACGGCACGCAGGGATATACTCATCATGGTGTCGAAGATCTGGCCGTAATGAGGGTGCTGCCAAATATGACTGTCATAGCTCCCGGGGATCCCATTGAGACCAAGTTCGCCGTACAATCTATGGCGCAGCAGAAGGGACCAGGCTATCTTCGCTTGGGAAAAGCGAGCGAGCCCATAGTCCACCAAACTGAACCTGTTTTTGAGATTGGCAGAGCTATAAGGCTTCTGGATGGTAAGGATATTGCGCTTATCAGCACTGGTGCAATGCTTGAAACAACAATGGCGGCAGCAAAAGAACTCCAGAAAACGGGGGTAGCGGTAACGGTTCTGAGCATGCATACTGTCCAGCCCCTAGACGAAAATGCTGTTAAGGATGCCGCCAAAGAATGCCGTGCTATCATTACTATTGAGGAGCATGCTGTGGGCGGGCTTGGCAGTGCTGTTGGAGAAATATTAGCGCAATCTTATGATAATCCTATGTTCAGGATGATGCGTCTCAACCGAGAACCCGTGAAACACGCAGGAAGTCAAAAATATTTGCGCACGGCTCAGGGGCTGGATGTGAAGGGTATTATAAAGATGGTTGAGTCAGTCCTTGCGCGTCATGCTTGAAGAGACAATCCCGCCGACTACATCGAATGTATTTACCAGATTCATACAGCGTGTTGGAGTTGATCGGGCCATCTTGTTCACACTCCTTGGGCGGTTCTGGAACAGCATTGCGAACGTATTTTCCATTTTTGTAATTAGCAGATTTCTTTCTATTGAGGAGCAGGGCTACTACTACACGTTTGGGAGTGTAATCGGGCTACAGGTCTTTTTTGAACTTGGGTTGGCATTTGTAATAATGCAATCAGCAAGTCATGAACGTGCTCGTTTGATTTGGAACGATGAGGGTCTTCTGGAAGGCGCCACAGGGTCGCGTGCGCGGCTTGCTTCCTTACTACGGCTCGCGACGGCATGGTATGGTGTAATCTCGGTTTTCTTTGCACTGTGCGCTATTCCGGCTGGGATCTATTTTTTTGCTGCGCAGAAAAACATCGTGGTGAACATCTCCTGGGGCATCCCGTGGGTTTGGCTCGTCGTTGTCACAGCTGGAAACCTGAATTTAAGCCCTCAGCTTGCCTTCATCGAGGGATGCGGACAAGTGGCGGAAGTGGCATTTGTGCGTGTTCTACAAGGCATGATTGGAATGGCCTGTTTCTGGACTGCGCTCGTTTGTGGGCTGAAGCTGTATTCTGTGCCTATCATGGGTTCAGCAAGTCTTCTTGTCGGGGTATATTGGCTATTTTTGCGCAGGGGCCGTTTCATCAAGGATATCTGGTGCTCATTTCAACGTGCTGTAACCATAAACTGGTTAAGCGAGATTTGGCCTTTTCAGTGGCGTATTGCTCTCAGCTGGTTGTCGGGTTATTTTATTTTCCAGCTTTTTACCCCCGTTCTCTTTGCATTCCATGGTCCAGCAGTCGCTGGTCGCATGGGAATGAGTATAACCGTAACAGGAGCAATCACAACCGTAGCGCTGGCGTGGGTTACCACAAAGTCGCCAACGTTTGGGAAATTTGCTGCGTTGCGCCAAATCAAGGCGCTTGATGAACTGTTTTTCAAATCGTTTCGTCAGGCGATCTGGATCAGCGGCGGTTTTGTCAGCCTTTTAGTAGCTGGTATTTTTTCTCTTAACAGCGTTCACTTCGCATATTCAGAAAGAGTATTACAGCCGCTCCCATTCACGCTACTTTCCGTTACTGCCTTCGTTAATGTCATAATCAGTGCTGAGGCGATTTATTTACGCTCTTTCAGGGAAGAGCCATTTTTACCGGTTTCGTTACTTAACGGGGCGTTGATCGGCACCTCCACCTATTTTCTGGGGCGCTATTCAGGAGTAACAGAAATGATGGCAGGCTACCTGCTGATCAATACCTTCGTGGGATTGGGTATGGGGACATGGATTCTCAGCAAAAAACGAGGTCAGTGGCATAAGGAGTTTTCTAAATGCGGTTAACGATTGCGATACCGACATATAATCGTAATGAGACGCTTAAAAACACTATCCAGCATCTGCTGCCACAAATAACCCCCGATTGCAGGTTGGTTATATCGGATAACCATTCACCTGTGCCGATTGAAGAGACACTGGCCCCCGTTCTGAGTCAGTATCCGAATGTTGATCTTCAAATTATTAGAAACAGGTTCAACATTGGCGCTGCAGCTAACATACTTCGCTGTTTTGAATATTGCTACAGCGACTGGTTATGGATTTTGGGTGATGATGACATTGTGTTGCCTGATGCTGTAAATACGGTATTCAATACAATTTCCGGTAACGAATCAGCTGCGTTCATAAGTTTTTCCAGCACCGATCTGAGTAAGAACAATCTAAGACCAGTTACATACGAAACCAGAGGGTTGGCTGATTTTGCAGAGCGAGTGGACTTTGCTCATCATCTGAATTTCATGTCATGCTCAGTATGGCGTGTGCAGGCAGTGGTACAAAACCTGTCATTGGCATATCACTATGCGTATTCGATGACCTATACATTTGCACTCCTGATTTCTTCTCTTGGAGATAAGGGAACGTGCCTGTTTTCCAGTTCTCCTCTTATAGATGTTGCAACCACTGCAGACGTTGAAAATAGATGGTCGTATATTGATTTTACATTAGGTTGGAATACTGTTCTTGAAATGAAAATGCCTCGTACGGTTCGTCGAAAGTTGGCGGCAAAAATGCTTGCCTGGCATTCGCCTGAAAATGTCGTAGGATTTCTGATTCTTGGTGCTACCAATAAGGACACGGTTGACCGAAGTTTTTTATATAACGTGGTTCGGTCCAGGTTAAAGGTATACAAAAATAGTTTATGTGCAAATTTGCGATTTGATCTGTACCAGCTTCTCTTTATAAAACCGGCACTTGGCGCAAAAATAATCCAAATGTTCGTAAAATTTGCTGTAAAACTGGGTATAAAAAAAGTCGATCTACTGGCGTTGGAATCCAGAAGCAGTTAGTAGATAGCCGGCATGGTACTTTTATGAAAAATACAGCCCAATCAAATCCGAATAATCGCAGCAAGCTTTTTGCCTATGCGATGTTAGTTATAACGCTAATTTTATGGCTATGCGTAAGCGCTGTTGAGGATACTGCTTCCATTTTTATATTTAACATAATATTTACAGCAACAATGTTGTATTTATGTTCAATAATATCTACCGAGAAGTCGAATAGTCATGAGGTAAAGCTACTTTTTTGCGCATCATTACTACTTCGATCAATAGTTTCTATTATTGCCTTATATAGCAGCCCTGACCCAGCATTTGCCTATGCAACAGGAACAAATGAGGATTCAATAAGTTTTTTTGAGAGATCATTTCTCCCCTTTCAAGATGTTATCCTCGCCTTTGAAGAACCTGGATTTCCTGTCGCCAATTATTATATCAGTCAATTTTCGGAAAAACTTGGGGGCGCACACTACCTGGCAAATGTTCAGCTAGTACTTGCTTTTGGCTCATTGTTTCCCTCAGTAGCGTATGCCTTTATTTCTGAAATATATAACATCAAAGTTGCCAGAATAGCAGGTTGGATTCTGGTGTTTCACCCACTTGCAATTGCTTTTTCAACCGGCTTGATGCGTGATGCTCTTATAGGAACACTCGGCTGGCTTTTGGTGTACATGGCCCTTCGGGTTCGTCACACCAAAGGTCTTAAATTGATCATGCCCTTTGTCGTTATTATTGTGTGTGCTGGCGCCTTATATTCGCTTAGGGTGTTGTCATGCGCTGCATTTATTGTATTAGGTGTCAGTATTTTTGTTGCTTACTCCATGAACACAAGGAAAATGACGTGGGCTCAACTACGGATAATTACACTGGTGATTGTAATAACAACTGCGCTACTAGTAGCAGTTGTTATTACTAGAGGAGAGCGTTTACTTACAGCATTTGCTTATGGAGAAGTTGTGAGAGCGGGGCGCCACACGGCGAAAGGAGCGGAGCTCAACCCTGATGGCATTACAACTAAAATTGGTAATGCATCTCCACTTTTTCTGGCAGCCCTTGCGCCAACTCAAATTATGCAACCACTGCCTTTTTATTCCTGGAAACCGCCGGAATGGATTGGCGGCCCCCCCCGTCTTGTTGACATCCTTATGGGGTTTGGCGGACTCGTCAACCAACTGTTTATGTGCATGTACCTTATGGGGTTATTGTACTGGTGGCGAACAAGACATTGGGCAGGTATCATTTTTGGGGGCGTGTTTATTTTTGTAATGAGTGCGGCTAATCTGATAGGTTTAGGACAGGTTCGGTATATTATGGCCCATGTTTATCCTGTTTACTTTCTTACTGTTGCGACAGGCTGGCTCTTTTTAAAACAAAGCTGTGTGAAGGAGTGGAAAGTCTGGGGTCTCTGGGTAATCTGTTTGTTACTGGTATATTTTGCATATTTACTGTATCAAAATGGTATATCACTAATGCAGTTAGCAATGTCGTTAGGCCTCATTCTAATGGTAGTGTTTGCAATGCTGCTGAACTATTTATATGCTTCCTGCCAATGCGGAAGGTCAAAGTCGAACGCTTGATTTTAATTACTAGAATCTTCTCGCCAATAACCTACCAATAATATTGGTAAATTCATCTAGCATCATTTATAAGCTCTATGGCTACCATTGAAATTTTTATAGTTACAATCATAGTTACGTTCCAACGTGTGATCCTAAGTCTGGTCCATTTTCTATTGTTTGAAAAAAACATTACGAAAGCGGATCGTATTTTAATTCTGAGATCATCGGCACTTGGGGATTTTATTTTTGCGATCCCGAGTATGGTGCTTCTGCGAAGGATGTATCCAAATGCGGAGATCAAACTGCTGACAATCTCAACATCAGATGATACGGTTAGAAATCAGGTCATAAACTATGTTGGCTCTTCAAATGAGCTCCCTTGGGTATCATTTGTTTCGCCAAGCATCATTGACGATGTTTTTTGTATGACTTCTTTGAATGCACATTATATTAGACGGAATGTCGCTCCGTTAATTCAGAAATTTGACCCGGACTTAACAGTGATCCTGCCTCAACAAGGTGCTGGAAATTTCAAAGGGTCACTTAAAAAACTTTTGTTATTGAAGTATCTCGGAATTCGGTGCCGGGTATTCGGATGGACGGTGAAGAACTGTTTTGTATTTAAACAGGCTCAATATGAAGCAGGTTTGCTTGAACATGCTGTGATGGCGCCGTTCCGTACAGTTTGTGAAATTCCTCACGATCAACCGCAGCTGAACATAAACATAGAATTTCCGTTGGACGTAAATTCGGACACCATACGCTGGGCACAAAAGTTATGGACCGACAACGGGTGGGATAGCAGAAGAATTGTTGCAGTGGCACCAGGCTCTATCCAACCGCACAAAAAGTGGCCTATCGAAAAATTTGAGGAGCTCTGCCGAAGTTTAAAAGAAAACAGTGACGTATTGTTCATAGTTGTCGGGATAAAAGATGACATTGAGTTGGGGGATAGACTGATAGACTCATTGTCAGGCGCTGGACTCAATCTTGCTGGTAAAACGTCTGTTATCGAGCTCGCAGCACTGCTTCAGAAATGTAATCTACTTGTTGGTAATGATGGTGGTGCAATGCATCTTGGTTCAGCAATGGGATGCCCAGTGGTTTCAATTGTTCCAGGACTTGAATACCCTGGTTCAATAGAACCGTGGCATAGTCGCGAACTGGTTGTTAGGCATACGGTTCCATGTGCCCCGTGCTATTCAATGACATTCTGCCCCCAAGGACATAATAGTTGTATGACAGACATTTTAGTAAAAGATGTAATTTCTAACTGCATGAAGGTTCTAAAGAAAAAATGAAACCGGAAAAAACTTTGAACATAGCTGTACTTGTTGTTTCATGTGATAACTATGCTGATCTGTGGCGACCATTCTTCAAATTATTCAAGCGCTTCTGGGCGGACTGCCCTTTTCCAGTATATTTATTAAGCAATGAACTAAAGGGTGACTTTACAGATATTAACAACATTACTGTCGGAAAAGATATTTCCTGGTCTGATAGTTTGAAAACCGGTTTGCTGCAAATTAACGCAGAGTACGTGCTCATGGTCATTGATGACCTTTTCTTTACAGGACCGGTAAATACCGAACGGCTTATGGTTGTCTGTGATGAGTTTATTAAAGTACAAGGGAATTATTTGCGTTTGAATCCAACTGTTAAGGCTGACATGCCATATAATGAACATTTTGGACTAGTATCCAAGGGCTCATATTATAGGACATCGACTGTTTTTTCACTATGGAAAAAGAATATTTTGATGGATTTGCTCAAATCAGGAGAGAGCCCATGGGAGTTTGAGGTATTTGGAACAGTAAGATCAGACGCATATGGTGACTTTTATTCCACTCTTACCCATTTTTTTCCTAATGTTAATGGAGTTATAAAAGGTAAATGGCAACGTTCTGCAATAAAACGCTTACAAAAGCTTGGCATAAAGCTAGAGTTAGATACGCGGAAAACTATGAAACTTAGGGAGACGATGAGGTTTTATTTTATTTTGATGCGTTTTAAAGCGTTACAATTGTTCCCTCCCGGCTATAGAAGATATATAAAGGATTTGCTCTCTGGTGGACAATGTAGATATTCCCTGAAAAAATAGCGTTAAGGAAGAATATATGCTTGTTTGGCTTATTAATCCCTATGGGAATATACCTGGTGAAGGCTGGAGCGAATACCGGTCGACGATGGTTGCCAGGTCGCTGGAGAAGGCTGGGCATGATGTGGTGTGGTGGGTCTCGAACTTCGTCCATAGAGCGAAAACAGTACGGCATGTCAAATCCGATACGATACAGATTTCTCCTAGTTTTACCGTGCGTGTAGTGCCGTCGACACCGTATCAGTCCCATATATCATTGAGTCGGATTCGATACGAGCAGTGTTATGCCAGAAACCTTTATCATGAGGCACTCAGCTCTCCTCGTCCTGATGTGGTAATTATAGCTGATCCGTCACTGTTCTTTTGCAAACCAATCCTTAAATTAGTGGAAAAATGGCAGACTAAATTGATTGTTGACGTCATTGATCTATGGCCGGAACTTTTTCATATTATATTGCCTGATTGGTTTTCACCGCTCGGAAAGTTTCTTTTTCTACCTCTATATCGCAGACGAGCGGCCTTGTACCGTAGAGCGGATGCAATTGTTGCCGTTACCAGAGATTATCTGTCGCTTGCTCGCACAATTTCACCCAAAAGGTACATGGAGGTCGTTTACTGGGGAGCGGATGTTCCGCGAATGAGAAATTTGCTTACCACTCCTGTACCTCTTCCTCTAGAATTAACATCAAGATCCAAGTCTGATGGTGAAGTATGGGCCATATATGCAGGCACCTTGGGCGATAACTACGATATCCGCTCAATACTCAAAGCTGCTGAAATTTTTGTAAAAAAGAATGTCAACATTAAACTCATCATCGCTGGAGATGGCCCGCTCAAACAATTGGTTACCGGCACTATCTCTGAAAAAAATCTCATGAATACGGTATACGTTGGATCTCTTGCTCCATCGGCCTTGACCTACCTGTACTCCTTCTGTGACCTGGCGCTATCAACTTATATCCCCAGGTCAACAGTTTCAATGCCTATTAAGGCGTTTGACTACTTTGTAGCTGGTTTGCCGGTACTTAATTCTTTAAAAGGAGACCTGGGGCAAATGGTTGAGGAAAATTCAGTTGGTCTACAATATGAAGCAGGTAACGCGGAGTCACTGGCGGAAATGATGACAGTACTTTGCAGTAATGCGGACCTACGTTGCAAAATGAGTAGAAATGCAAGATTACTTGGTGAAAGTTTTGATGTTGCAAAACAGTATTATAAGTTTGTAAATGTTGTAGAAAACGTTATGATAAATCTGTAAAATATAAGGGACCTAAGGCAAACACGTTTAAGGATTAATACATGAATAATTTCACGATTCGCACAATGCAACCAGCTGATATTAGCCAAGTAGTTGAAGTTCACCTATCAAGCTTCCAAGGTTTTTTTCTTTCATTTTTAGGCTCTAGATTTCTTTCTCTATTTTACACAGGTATCTGTAATGCTCCGGAATGTATTGCATATGTTTACCTGAATGAAAACGATATCCCTGCTGGATTTGTTGCAGGGACCTTGAACCCCGGCGGGTTCTATTCGCGTCTCTTGAAACGAGACTGGTTCAAATTTGCCTTGGCCTCAGTAATTCCTGTCTTGAAAAAACCTTCCGTCATTTGGCGAGTTGCACGAGCAGTTTCGCATCCATCTGACAACCCGATTGGAGATGATGTTGCCGGACTTTTTTCATTATGCGTGCAACCTGAGTTGCAAGGCACCGGTGCCGGGAAAAAACTAGTTCAGGCATTTCTGGATGCAGCAGTGTCTAGAGGCTGCAAAAGAGTTTTTTTGACGACTGACCGCGACAATAACGAAGCTGTAAATGCATTTTACACAAAGCTTGGTTTTTCAGTTGAGCGCCAGTATGTGACCCCTGAAGGCCGCAGGATGAACGAGTACTGGATCACTCTATCGGAGGGAATATCATGACCCCCTTTTTACCATTTGCCCTGCCAGATATCGGCGAGGACGAAATAAATGAAGTCCTTGATTCCCTCCGCTCAGGTTGGTTGACAACAGGACCAAAGACGAAGCGCTTTGAGAAAGACTTCGCTCTTTTTATCGGTAACGACACTGAGGCTTTAGCGGTCAATTCGGCCACTGCAGGTCTGCACTTGGCTCTTGAAGCTCTTGGGATGAGTCCCGGCGACGAAGTCATAACTACTCCCTATACCTTTACCGCAACTGCCGAGGTGGTTCGCTACCTGGGAGCAGATCCGGTATTTGTGGATATTGATTCCAATACGTTCAACATCGATCCAGCTCAGATTGAGTCTGCTATTACGCCGAAAACAAAGGCGATCATCCCCGTTCATTTTGCAGGTCTTTCCTGTGATATGGAGTCCATCCTGGCAATTGCCCGCAAGCATGACCTGAAAGTTGTCGAGGATGCGGCCCATGCCTTGCCGACGATCTGTAACGGTCGCTTGGTTGGCTCTTTGGATAGCGATGCAACTGTTTATAGTTTTTATGCCACCAAGACTATCACGACCGGTGAAGGTGGAATGATTGTCACACGTGATCCTGAAGTGGCTAAGCGTTGCCGAATTATGAGGCTGCATGGTATCAGTAGAGATGCATTTGATCGCTATACCTCAACAAAACCTGCTTGGCACTATGAAGTTGTAGCTCCAGGCTGCAAGTACAATATGACGGATGTCGCTGCCTCTCTTGGCATCCACCAGCTTAAGAAAGTCTGGAACTTCCAGAAAAAAAGAGAAGCAATGGCCATACGCTATGATGAGGCTTTCCATGATCTGCCCATAATCCTGCCGCCGAAGGCTTCTGCCGGTGATACACATGCCTGGCATTTATACGTTATCCGTCTAACAGAGGCCGCCCCGGTAGGGCGTGACCGCTTCATCGAATTGATGGCCGAAAAAAGCATCGGCTGCAGTGTCCATTTTATACCGCTCCACCTCCATCCATATTGGAGTGACAGATACAATCTGAAACCGGAGGACTTTCCCCATGCCCTTAAAGCTTATGAATGCGCTGTGAGTCTACCTTTATTCACCAAAATGAACGACGGCGATCAGCAACGTGTAATCTCTGCTGTTCGAGAAATTCTGGCATGATTGTCAAACGCTTTTTCGATCTATTTTTTTCGCTGGCTGGCACAATACTGCTGCTTCCCATTTTTATCGTTATTGCTGTCTGGATAAAACTTGACTCTAAAGGGCCTGTTTTTTTCTGTCAGGAACGAGTCGGACAATTTGGCAACACATTTCGTATCATCAAATTCAGAACAATGTGCTTGGGTGCTGAGGCTGATGGTCGGCAAATAACGGTAGGAGAAGACCCTCGCATTACCAGTTCCGGCAAATTTCTTCGGCAGTATAAGCTAGATGAGCTCCCACAGCTCTTGAACGTAATTTCCGGAGACATGAGCCTGGTCGGGCCAAGGCCAGAGGTACCTCGCTATGTCGCCTTGTATCCCTCTGATGTTCGGGAGCTGGTGTTGTCTGTGCCTCCAGGTATCACCGATTATGCCTCAATTGAATACAAGGACGAAAACGATATTCTTGGACGGGCCACTGACCCCGACAAAGCGTACATTGATGAAATCATGCCTATCAAACTTGCCTATTATCAAAGGTATGTTGCAGAACGATCATTATGGGTTGATTTAAAGCTAATTTTGTTTACGTTATCCGCCATCGTAGGCCGAAGATAGATTGTTGCCTTCTGTGATTTTATTCGCATTTGACGTGGACAATTTATGAAATTTGTTTATCGTATACAAAGGTCGGCTTCAATGACTATATATCTTCATTTGCTTTAGATATGAAGATACTCTGTTTGATGTTTCTGAAAGTGTTGTGGCGGGAGGGCGTTCAACATTAACCGGAATATCCAATTATTTCGGCGTCTCATAAATCTGGCTGCTACCGCAGATTTACACTTTTTACACTTGTTATCTTGGATAATGGTCCTATACTGTTACACTTATGATATTCAAACAGGTTCCTAAACATATGCTCACCAAGCGTAGAATACTCGTCTTTCTCTTTGACCTCATTCTCGTCAGCTTGTCCCTTTGCCTGGCATTCCTGCTGCGTTTTGATTTTTCAATTCCGCAGCCGGAAATCAATCTGTTTTGGGAATGCCTGATGGTGGTGCTGGTGGTCAAACCGCTGGTATTTATTGCCATCGGCTTTTATCAGAACCTATGGAACTACGCCTCGGTTCAAGATGCCATTGAAATCTTCAAAGGCGTTAGTTTCGCTTCCATTCTCACCACTTTTTCCATTCTTTTCCTCCGGCAGTTCACCCCCGTTCCCCGCTCCGTCTTTATTCTGGACTGGTTCCTGCTCTTTGCCTTCCTGTCTGCCAGCCGCCTGATCTGGCGCATATACCGTGAAAGCTACCGCCTCGGGAACAGTTGCGAAGGACCCCGCACCCTTATTATCGGTGCCGGTGAGGCGGGCAGCCTGCTCCTGAAAGAGATACGACGCCAGATGCACAGCTCATATAACATCGTCGGTTTTGTCGATGACGATCCCGAAAAAAGAGGGATGAAATTGCACGGCGTCCCTGTTCTGGGCTCTACCAAAAACCTCAAGGCAATTATCCGCCTCAACGAGATCGAGGATGTCATCATTGCCATTCCATCGGCGGACAAAAGAACTATTCGCGCCTTGGTTGATTCATGCAGGAATGCCAAAGTCACGTTCAAGACCCTCCCCAGTATCGGTGAATTGATCGACGGAACGCTTACCATCTCCCAGATAAAGAACGTCGAGATTGAAGACCTGCTGGGGCGCGATCCGGTGGTTCTCGACCGGGAGATGATAGGCAAGTATCTCAGCGGCAAGAGGGTTCTTGTTACCGGTGCAGCAGGCAGTATCGGCAGTGAGATCTGCCGCCAGATTGCCAAATTCCGTCCGGATAAAATCATCCTGCTGGAACAGGCGGAGACGCCGCTTTATACGATTGAAAAAGAACTTACGGCCCGTTTTCCCGATCTGAGGATCCTGCCGTTGATTGCGGATGTGCGTGATCGTGAAAAGGTCATGGCCGCCTTTGAGGAATTTGCCCCTGAAGTGGTTTTTCATGCTGCCGCCTACAAGCATGTTCCGATGATGGAGTACAATCCGGCCCAGGCGGTGCTGAATAACGTTTTCGGTTCAAAGAATGTGGCCGATGCCGCCCACCGCTTCAAGACCAAGAACTTCGTGATGATCTCGACCGACAAGGCGGTCAATCCGACCAACATTATGGGCGCCACCAAGCGGGCGGCGGAAATCTATATCCAGGCGCTCTCCCTCACCAGCGGCACCAAATTCACGACTGTCCGTTTCGGTAACGTGCTCGGCAGTAACGGCAGCGTCATTCCGCTGTTCAAGGAGCAGATCGCTAAAGGCGGGCCGGTCACGGTAACCGACAAACGCATCATCCGCTACTTCATGACCATCCCCGAGGCGACCCAACTGGTGCTGCAGGCGGGCAGCATCGGCAGCGGCAGTGAGATCCTCGTATTGGACATGGGTGAACCGGTGAGGATCGTCGATCTGGCCGAAGAATTGATCCGGCTCTCCGGGCTTATTCCTTACGAGGATATCGACATCGTGTTTACCGGCTTGCGCCCCGGTGAAAAACTGTTTGAAGAACTGCTGCTCGACGGTGAAGGGATTATGCCGACCTCCCATCACAAGATAAAAGTGCTGGCGCCGGTCGAGATTGCCCTTGATCCGGTAATACATAAATTGGAAGAGATCTATGCCACAGCCCGTTCCAATGACCTTGCCGCTCTCATGGAAGGGATGATGCAGTTAGTCCCCGAGTTCCGGCCTACCTATTTTTTCCAGGGGGAGGCGCCGGCCACCTTCCAGCGGGTGCGGCCCGACCTGTTTGCTTCGGCCTTGACGGCAAAGGCCAAGATCCTGCCGATCAGGAAATAATAAGGTTGACTGTGCAAAGACCTTTTTATGCCAAAGGCCGTTTCCTGATGTGCATGCTTTCCGCAATGGGAGCCCTGCTGCTGACGTATTTGTCCGCAACTACCTGCCTGGCTGCTTCCTCTGCCAATATTCCCCTTGATAGCCCGGTCTACCTCTACCTGGAAAAGCTGGCCGGATTCGGCCTGATCACAAGCGATGTGAAGGGATTGAAGCCTTTCAGCAAGGCCGAGGCGGCCCGACTGGTTCTGGAGGCGGATTTGAACCTGGAATCCGGCGCAACCGGGGCGCCGGACTTTGCCCGCGAGCTGATCGACCGCACCCGTGAACTGCTCCCCCGCGAGGTTTCCCTGCAAAAGGACCCCGCCCGCAGACCGCCATTTATTGACTACAACCCGATGGCATCGCTCAGGATGCGCTATGTCTACCTGGACGGGGTCCCGCGCGACTACGTGCGTCTTGTGCATGATCCGGGCAATGACGGCGTGTTCGGGATCGGATCGGGCCTGCGTTCGGCAACGCCCAACACAGTCGTAACGCAGGTGGGCAGCGAAGGTACGCCGTTGTCCGAGAACAACAACGGGGTCGTCTACCATCAAGGGAATAACGGCGAGCTGCGCTGGGGTGCCGAGGGGTATGTCAGCGACAAGGCTGCCGCGCTGATCGAACCGATGCTGCTTGCCTCGGAAACAGGCGCCACCGTGCAACTCAACAGGGGTTACCTCAAGATCGGCGGGGGCGCTTTGGAACTGGAACTCGGCAAGGACGAGAACTGGCTGGGGTTTGGCTATCGCAACGAAATTACCCTGACCAACAATGCGGAAAACCTCACCGAGGTCAAGCTCTCCAGCCCGGAACCGTTCCGCGCCGGCTGGCTTTCCTGGCTCGGCGACCTGAAATACGCCTTGATCTTCTCCCGATTGGATAAGACCTTCAGCGGCACCGGCCAAGAATATCAGCCATGGTTCTATGCGATAAAACTGAGTTCCAAGCCGATACAAAATCTGGAAATCGGAGCTAATCTCGGCCGCTTGCAGGGCGGACCGGGGGTCAGCAACAGCCTTACTGAATGGGTGCACGGCATTGTTGGCGGCTCGAATTCGGACAACTCCAAGGCCAATGCCGGTTTTGAGGCGCGCTACCGCATCCCCTGGCTGCGCAACACCGAACTTTATGGAGAATTTTCCGGCTGCGACGCCGCCACCTTCTGGCCCATCGTTGAGAGCTACGTCGCCGGCTTTTTCATCCCGCGCCTGACTGACGAGGGAAGAGATGATTTTCGTTTCGAATTCTTCCAGGGCAACCAGATCCTCTACGAAGGGGACTTCCCTGCAGGCTATACCTACCATGGACTGCCGCTGGGCGATTCGCAAGGAGGCGCCACCCAGGATTTTTTCACCCGCTACAGCCATTGGTTCAGCACGCGCAACAACCTGGCACTGGAATTCATCTACACCAACCGAGGCATGGTCGGTCGCGTGCCCGGCCAAGCCATCGAGCGTGTTTATGCCGAGCGTACCTTCTGGACCCTGCCGGTCCGCGGCGATGTGGATGCCCAGATAGAGTACGGCATTGAAAAGATCAGAAACTTCAATCTGGTGGATGGAGCAGATCGGACGAACCAGTTGTTCAAGTTGGAGCTGCGCTATCGGTATTGACGCAACCTTTGATCCCGCCGTACGAAAATCTCTTCACCCTCCCCCACATGATGAACTTACAGGTTGTTGAAAAACGTCACGAGGAGGCTGGTATGCAAGGCGCAAGCGAGTGAGGAGGCGAGGCGTACCCCTCGGTACGTTGAGCTTTTGAACGGGCGGCAACGCCGCAGACCAGCCCCGCAATAGATTTTCAACAACCTGCTAGAGACAAAACGCGAATAATGTGATAGGATTCCGCCCGGTCAAAAATGTACGCCCGCGGCGGAACCCGATGCCATCATACGAGCCGCCGGTAAATAGAAGCCACTGAAAGAGGAATCAATGCTCAACGCCCCCACCACACCGCAAAACAAGATATCCGTCAATATCGAAGACGAAATGAAACGCTCCTACATGGACTATGCCATGTCGGTCATCATCGGCCGCGCCCTGCCGGACGTGCGCGACGGGCTCAAACCCGTACACCGGCGCTGCCTGTACGCCATGTACGACATGGGCAACGACTATAACAAGCCCTATAAGAAATCGGCCCGCGTGGTCGGCGACGTGATCGGCAAGTACCACCCCCACGGCGATACTGCGGCCTACGACACCATCGTGCGCATGGCCCAGGACTTCTCGCTGCGCTACATGCTGGTGGACGGCCAGGGGAACTTCGGTTCGGTTGACGGAGATTCTCCGGCAGCCATGCGTTATACCGAGATCCGCCTGCGCCAACTCACCCACGAACTCCTGGCCGACCTGGACAAGGAAACCGTCGGCATGGCGCCCAACTACAACGACGAGTTGCTGGAACCGACGGTCCTCCCCTCCAAGTTTCCCAACCTGTTGGTCAACGGCTCCACCGGCATCGCAGTCGGCATGGCCACCAACATACCGCCCCACAACCTGGTGGAGGTTATCGACGGCATCATCGCCGTGATCCACAACCCCGAGACCAGCTTCGAGGAGTTGCTGGCGCTGGTGCCCGGCCCGGATTTTCCGACCGGCGCCACCATCTACGGCCGCCAGGGGATCAGGGACGCCTACGCCAGCGGCCGCGGCATCATCCAGATCCGCGCCAAGGCCCACGTTGAGGCCCAGAAGAAATCGGAGCGACAGTCGATCGTCATCACCGAGATCCCCTACCAGGTCAACAAATCAAAGTTGATCGCCAGCATCGCCGATCTGGCCAAGGAAAAAAAGATCGAGGGGATCACCGATATCCGCGACGAATCGGACCGCGAGGGGATGCGGATCGTCATCGAGGTCAAACGGGACGAGAACGCCGAGGTCCTGCTCAACCAGCTCTACAAGCACACCCAGTTGCAGACCTCATTCGGCATCATCATGCTGGCCATCGTCCACAACCGCCCACGGGTCATGACCCTGCGCGAGATGATGGACTGCTTCGTCGATCATCGCCGCGAGGTGGTCACCCGCCGCACCAACTTCGAGCTGAAGAAGGCCCTGGCCCGGGCTCATATTCTGGAAGGCCTCAAGATAGCCCTGGACTGGCTGGATGCGGTCATCGAACTGATCCGCGAATCCAAGACGCCGCCCGAGGCCAAGCAGGGGCTGATGGAGGGGAGGTTTGCCGATCCGGAATATCTGAAACGCCTCGATCTGCCCCGGCCGGCCGGCTACGAGGGTGCGGTGCAACTGACCGATATCCAGGCCCAGGCCATCCTGGAGATGCGCCTGCAACGCCTGACCGGCCTGGAACGCGAAAAGATCGTGGCCGAATACGAAGAGGTGCTGGCCTTCATCGCCCGGCTGCGGGAAATCCTGGCTTCCGACGCCGAGATACTCAAGATCATCGTGGCTGAGCTGACCGAGATCCGCGACAAGTTCGGCGACAAGCGCCGTTCCGAGATCGTGGACAAAACCGCCGACATCTCCCTGGAGGACACCATCGAGGAAGAGGATATGGTGGTTACCATCTCCCATACCGGCTACATCAAGCGCAGCGCCGTGGACCTGTATCGCTCGCAGCGCCGCGGCGGCAAGGGCAAGACCGGCATGAAGACCAAGGAAGAAGACTTTGTCGAACAGTTGTTCATCGCCTCGACCAAGGACTACCTGCTCTGCTTCACCGATGCCGGCCGCATGTACTGGCTCAAGGTCTACGAGATCCCCGAGGGGAGCCGCACCACCAAGGGGAAGGCGGTGGTCAACCTGGTCAATGTGGCCATGGACGAAAAGATCACCACCATCCTGCCGGTCAAGGAATTCAGCGAAGACACCTTCCTGTTCATGGCAACCCGAAACGGCGTGGTCAAGAAAACGCCGCTGGTGGAGTATTCCAACGTGCGCAGCGGCGGCATCATCGCCGTCAAGCTGGACGAGGGGGACCGCCTGATCTCCGTGGCCCTTACCGATGGCAGCAAGGATGTGTTCCTGGCCTCCAAGAACGGCAAGGCCATCCGTTTCAACGAGGGAGACGCCCGTTCCATGGGACGCGTTACCCGCGGCGTGCGCGGCATGAACCTGTCCGACGACGATCTGGTTATCGGCATGGAGATCGTGGACAACACCGCCGTCGGTTCGACCATCTTCACGGTCTGTGAAAACGGCTTCGGCAAGCGCACCGATCTGGACGAGTACCGGGACCAGAGCCGGGGGGGCAAGGGGATCATAACCATCAAGACCACCGAGCGCAACGGCAGTGTGGTCAATGTCATGCAGGTTGCCGACGACAACGACCTCATGGTGATCACCGACCAGGGCAAGATCCTGCGGGTGCCGGTCTCAGGGTTCTCGGTGATCGGCCGCAATACCCAGGGCGTCCGTTTGATCACCACGGAAGAGAAGGAGAAGGTTGTGGCCGTGGCCAAACTTGCCGAGAAGGAAGAGGACGAATTCGAGGATGGGCTGGACGACAACAACGAGTGACCTTTGGATTTTTTCACTTTTCACCATTCACGATTCACGATTAACTTTTAATACTCATGACCAGAGCTTTGAAAATCGATAAATCCCTTAGGGAACGGCGGCGCATCATGCGCCTGCTGGATTTTCTCAAACGGGACGACCTGACCGGCGACCAGATGGAGCGCATCGGCCGACGCCTGCAAAAATCGGGCAAACGCGCGCTCAACCCACTCGTACGCAAACTGTGGCAGGAACACAACGGCACCGCCATCTACCGTTACACCTGCATGTTGGACTTCTTTGACACCTCGGCCTGGATGGACCAGTTGATTCAGATCACCCTCCAGCGCAAGGACCTTGAGGAGGACGGCAAGCTGGCGCTTCTGGACCTGCTGCACGACAGCGGCATCGATGTCACTGCGCCCCCCTTTGCTTCGCTGACCGGATACGGCGCCTCATCGCTGGAGGGGTTCATCGACGATTGCCTCAAGGACGGCGAGCGGGGCTTGGTTCGCTTCATCGATAATTTCCTGGACGTCACCGATGATTTCCGTGAACGGATGATCCACCGGCTGGCGGAACTCCATTCTCCCGACGCCGTGGCCTTGCTTGAGATCCTGCTTTCCTTCGAGCGGCCCGAGATCGTCAGAGAGGCCATCCTGGCGCTGGGGCGGATCAAGAACGGTTGCGCCCTGGACGTTCTGACCAGGGCCGAGCCCCGCCACGAAGGTGACGTGGCCGACCTGATCCGGCGCAGCATCCGGCGGCTCTCCTTCATGGGCATCAAGGAGCCGGTGGAACTCCCCCAATCATTCCCCATGCCGCTCCCTTTCCACGAGGTTCAGGCCGGTCCCATCGATTTCTATGGCGCCCGTTCGCTCTGGTTCGCCTGGAAGCTGGATGATTCAGCCTTTGCAGCCCTGCTGATCCTGACCGGGGAGTCCGACGGCCTCCTGAATGCGGTCAGCTACCGCATGCGGGATGAAAAGGAGTACGGCTTCGTACTGAAGGACCTGATCAACGGCGAGATGCTGCTTCCGGTCAGTCCCGGCTATGCCATGGCCGCCCTGCGGGAGGCCCTCCACCGCAGCCGCGAACAGGGATTCTACCTGCCGCCCGACTTTTATGTGGACATGCGGCTGTTCCGTCCCGACTCTCTCAAGCCCGAGGCCTATATCCCCCGTTTCAGCCTGAATCACCTGGAAGGCATCGTCGAAAAGATTCCCGGCCATGTAACGGCCAGCAACGAACTCCTGGACGATCCGAGCCTGGAAGGGTGGATTCTGTCCGAACCGGCCGTCTACGACGCCGCCGAGCGCTTCATCGCCCTGGAGGAAAAAGACGGTGTGGAGGGCGTGACGGCAGAGGCGCTGGAGGCAGAGATCGACCGTTTCTGCAACGAGATGATCATCCCGCGCCGGGCTGACATCATCAAACGGCTGCTTTTAACCGCCGACTACATGCAACAGACCGGCAGCGAGGACCAGGCGGTCCAGCGCGCCCTGGCCACGGCCCTCAGTCTGGTGGGCGGCTTTCTGCCCGAAAGCCGCCATCCCTTTATCCGGCGGCTGGTGCTGGATAGCGTGGATACCGCCCGCCAGGCCCTGGCCGAAGGATACGACCTGCGGCTGGAGGAAGGCTTTGGCAACGATGAAGAGTAAGAACGAGAGAATAGCCGTCATCGGCGCGGGAAGCTGGGGGACGGCCCTGGCAAACCTCCTGGCCGCCAACGGCCATCAGGTCCTCCTGTGGGCCTACGAACAGGAACTGTGCCGGGAGATCAACGCATCCCACACCAACTCCCTGTTCCTTCCCGGCATCCCGCTGCAGCCGAAGCTCGCCGCAACCTACGACCTTCACGAGGCGATCGACGGCCGAGGCATAATCCTGCTGGTAACGCCGGTCCAGGTCATGCGGGGAGTTCTGGAGCAGATCGCCTCCTCCATCGGCGGTGACACGGTCATCGTCAATGCCTCCAAGGGGATCGAACTGGGCACGCTTCAGACCGTGTCGCAAATCTGCGGCCACCTGCTGCCGCCCGAGACGACCGGGGGGCACGTGGTCCTGTCGGGACCGACCTTTGCCCGGGAAGTGGCGCAGGAGCTTCCTTCGCTGATCGTGGCCGCTTCCCGGGTCGAGGCCAACGCCCGGCGCGTGCAGGCGGCCTTCAGCAGCCCCCGGTTCCGGGTCTACACCAACAACGACGTGATCGGCGTGGAACTGGGGGGGGCAGTCAAGAACGTGATTGCCATTGCCACCGGCATCTGCGACGGCCTCGGGTTCGGCCACAATGCCCGCGCCGCCCTGATTACCCGCGGCCTGGCCGAAATGAACCGGCTGGGCGGCGCCATGGGGGCACAGCCTTCGACCTTTGCCGGGCTGGCCGGCATGGGCGACTTGGTCCTGACATGCACCGGCGACCTCTCGCGCAACCGCACCGTCGGCTTCAAACTTGGCCAGGGGATGCAACTGGCCGATATCCTGGGGGAGATGCGCATGGTGGCGGAAGGGGTCAAGACGGCGGAATCGGTCCACCAGCTTGCTCGTCGTCTGGAGGTGGAAATGCCGATCGTCGAGAAGACCTATCAGATCCTCCACGAGGGCAAACCGGCCCGCCAAGCCGTCTCAGAGCTGATGGGGCGGGATCTGAAGTCTGAATAAACTTTTACAGGTCGTTGAAAAACAGCCATCTCTCCGCCGTCCTCGAAAGCCGCCTTGTGACTTCGGCCTTTGGCCTCACCCTTCGGGCGCCTTCGCGGTCCAATTTCACAAGTGAAATTGTGCGGCGTAGCGCTGCTACGCCTCCGCGGGGCTTTTAGCAGAACCGTTCCGGTTCTGTCCCTGCGGGATGAACTCCGCTGCGCTTCGTCACCGATAATCGCCGGAGGCGATTATACTGCGGGTGCGACGATCTGACTATTTTTGAACAACCTGATTTTTTCAAATATCTGTTAAAGGTTTGGATATATGCGCATAGGCCACGGCTACGACGTCCACCGCCTGGTGGAAGGGAGAAAACTGATCATGGGTGGGGTGGAGATCCCCTGGGAATTGGGGCTTCTGGGACACTCCGATGCCGACGTCCTGCTGCACGCCATCGCCGACGCCATTCTGGGCGCCATCGGCGAAGGTGACATCGGCAAGCACTTCCCCGACACCGATCCGGCCTTCAAGGGGGCCGACAGCCTCAAGTTGCTGGAGCACGTCATGGCTATTGCCGATAACCGCGGATACAGGCTTGGCAACCTGGACGCCACCATCATCGCCCAGCGCCCCAGGATGGCGCCCCATATCTCCGGAATGCGGGAAAATATCGCCCGCGTGCTGCATGCCACCCCGGAGCAGGTCAACGTCAAGGCCACCACCGAGGAAGGCCTTGGATTCACCGGAACCGGCGAGGGGATCTCCGCCCACGCCGTGGTGCTATTGGAACAGAAAAGCCAATGAGCCGCATTCATCAAGTTATTGAAAATCTCGGGTTGTTCAAAAATAGTCAGATCGTCGCACCCACAGAAAGTCCCGCGGAGGCGTAGCAGCGCTACGCCGCACAATTTCACTTGTGAAATTGGACCGCGAAGGCGCCCGAAGGGTGAGGCCAAAGGCCGAAGTCACAAGGCGGCTTTCGAGGACGGCGGCGAGATGGCTGTTTTTCAACAACCTATCAACGAGAAGGTTTCCCATGATCCGCTTCGAGAACATAGCCGCAAAGGTCCGCGCCGACCAACGCATCAGCGCCGAAGAGGCGCTTTTCCTTTTCAACTCCAACGACCTGCTGGCCATTGGCGGACTGGCGGCCCTGGCCAACGAGCGCAAGAACGGCAAAAACGTATTCTTCAACGTCAACCGGCACATCAACCCGACCAACATCTGCGTCAACCGCTGCGCCTTCTGCGCCTTTTCCCGTACACAGGAGGACGAGGGCGCCTACACCCTGGCGCTGGAAGAGATTTGCCGCAAAGCCAAACAGGCGGAAGAGGAGGGTGCCACCGAGGTGCATATCGTTGGCGGGCTCCACCCCGACCTCCCCTTTGAGTATTACGAGCAGGCCCTGGTCGCCATCCGCCACGTCGCCCCGACCCTGCACATCAAGGCTTTTACCGCCGTTGAGATCGACTATTTCGGCCGCATCTCAGGGTTGGGCATCGAGCAGGTCCTGGAACGGCTCAAGGCAGCCGGGCTCGGCTCCATGCCGGGTGGAGGGGCAGAGATCCTGGTGGAGGAGGTCCGCCAAAGGATTTGCCCGGAAAAGATCTCCGGCGCCCGCTGGCTGGAGATCATCCGGCTGGCCCACGCGGCCGGGCTGAAGACCAACGCCACCATGCTCTACGGCCATGCGGAAGGCCCGGCCGACCGGGTGGCGCACATGGAGATGCTGCGTGAGCTTCAGGATCGGACCGGCGGCTTTCAGGCCTTTATCCCCCTGGCCTTCCAGCCGGAAAATTCCGACCTGAAGCTGAACATCAAGGAGACCTCCGGACTGGATGACCTCAAGACCCTGGCCGTGGCCCGCATCTTCCTGGACAATTTCAGCCATATCAAGGCTTACTGGGTCATGCTGGGGGAAAAGATCGCCCAGGTTGCACTGTCCTTCGGGGTCAACGACCTGGACGGAACCGTGGTGGAGGAAAAGATCGGCCACGACGCCGGTGCACGCAGCCCGCAGTCATTGAGCAAAGACGGTATCATCCGCCTTATCGGCAAGGCCGGCCGGACCCCTGTGGAACGGGATACCCTCTACCGGACTATCAAAAGCTATTGATGATTCGTTTCACCTCGTCTCTCGACCCCGAGGAGGCCCGTTGCCATCTCGAAAGGCTCATTCCTCCCCATATTGACCCTTTCCGCTTTCAATCCGCCCTCCGGCGGCTTCAGCGCATGTCCGCCGCTTTTGCCGCTTTTTGTCCGCCCCCCTGGCCCTCCCCCGGCCTCTTCCTTGCCCCGGAGATCCACTACCAGAGCGAACTCTGGTTCCCCCTGGCCGAGCTGCAACCGATCTTTGACCGCTTCCGGCGGGCGGCCCTCGGTTATCCGCCGCTCCCCGGCGGCGCGCCTTTCAGCGAGGCGTCCAGTTGGGCCGGCGTGGCAGCCGTTTTGCCGCCGCCCCTGTCCTGCTGCCCGACCCCGGTCCGCCTGCTGCAGAGGCTTTTGACCGATAGCCGGGCGCGGGAGAGGTATTTCTTCTGGTCATGCATGCCGAATCGTTTTTACGGCGAGGCCATGGACCGTTACCCTCGCCAGACGGCCCTGATCCGGCAATGGCTGCAACAACGTCAAGCGGTGGAGCAACCGGTGCGCTGCCTGGACGCCGCCTGCGGAGACGGGGCCGTTACCTATGGCCTGGTGCGGCTGTTGCTCGACCACGGCTTTATCCACGAATGCTTCCTGGTCGAGGGGTGGACCATCGACCCGCTGGAGGTGTGGGCGGCAGCCCATTGCACCCTTCCCCATGACCCGCTGCGGCAGGAGATTCTCAGGCGTTGGACGGCCCCGGTTTTCGCGAGCGGTGCGGAGCGATCCCTGTCATTCCGGCAGGCTGACTTACTGACCATCACCCCGGATCGGCAGCGCTTCGATCTCATCCTCTGCAACGGGCTTCTGGGAGGACCGCTCATACACGAGCGGGAGGAAATCGGACGGATCGTGAATAACCTGGCGGCGCTCCTGATGCCGGGTGGGCTGGTGCTGGCAGCGGACAGTTTCCATGGGGGGTGGAAAAAGAAATGCCCGCACCGTGAAGTGCAGGCATTGTTTGCTTCTGCGGGGCTCGCCCCATTTGAAGCCGGCGAGGGGGTTGGCGGCCTGAAATCGGAATTACGTCAATCCTAAATAATGCTGTTAACTGCCGTTTTCAGGTCAATCGTTGCCCCGCTCGCCCTGGGGAGGCTTGTGCTGCTTCCACTCGGCAATGATCCTGTCGAATTTTTCGCGCTGATCCGGCCGCAGCACCGCTTTGATGCGATCCTGCCCCGCTGAGAGCAGGGCCTCGATCTGCGGATGTATGCGGCTTCGCGCCTGACGGATCCCCTCATGGGTTTCACGCGTGATGGCCCTCACCTGTTCCTGCTGGCTGCCGTCCAGGTCAAGCTTCTTGGTGAGCCGTTCCACGATGACATCCTCCCGCATCCTGTGACCGCCGCTGATGAAATGCTCAAAACGGGCCTTATGGATCATGTGGGTGACCAAGGCCCCGCCGGCCGCGCCGAGAAGGAACACCAGCAGGATGCCCGCTATCGCCTTGAAGTTCTTCATATCATTCTCCCGTCAGGACGTTCTGCACCAGATAATCCTCCTGACCGGAACTGATGGCCGCAAACAGATCGTCGGAAGCTGTGGGTTTGTAGCTTGCGCTGTATACCGCGATGAGGACCACCAGGACGGCAAGCACCGGCACCGCTCGCCATATCAGCGCATACCAGGGAATACCCTCCCTGCGGCGCTCCCGCAACCTGGCCATCAGCCTGGTTTCGAAATGCTCCTCCTGCGCGGAGGTGTCCATACGCTCACTACGCGCCGCCGCAAAAAGCCGGTCCAATCTTTCATCAGCGTTGTCGCTCATCGCTCTCCTCCAGTACCCTCTTCAACACCTGTCGTGCCCGATGGGCCCGCACCTTCACGTTTGATTCGCTCCACCCCGTCAGCGACGAAATCTCCCGTACCGAATACCCCTCCAACTCCAGCAGGGTAATGACGATCCGTTCTTCCTCCTTTAAGCGCGACAGCGCCCATTTCAGGAGTTCACGAGCCAGGCGCGCCTCCTGGCGCGCCTCGGCGCCATAGTCCCGCACCTCAAAAACATAGTCGTCGTAACCGCTTTGCCCCTTTTCGCGCCGCCGACGCCGGAGGGCATCATGACTCGCCCGCACGGCGATCCGCGTCAACCAGTGTTCAAAGGGGGCATCATGCCGGAATGCCGCCAGGTTTTCAAATGCCTTGATGAAGACCTCCTGGCAGATGTCTTCCACCTCGTCGCTGTCGCGGGCAAAACGGGCGGAAAGCCCGAAGATGCGTCGCTTATAGCGGGCCACCAGCAGAGCAAAGGCCCCCTCGTCGCCTGCAAGGGTGGCGCTGATCAGGCTCTCATCGGAAGGCTGCTCTGGCTCACTCGTCACGGTCGTTGAAGTATCCACGTTCATTGCATTTAAAGGGCACGGGATTTGAGAGGCATCCCCTGCACGGCTTACCTTCGCAGTATTCCTAAATTTGAGACGGCAACGGCAGGTAAAAGGTTACACACTGTGGAAGAAATAAGCAAAGCCACCAGGTGCGGCGGCTTTGCATGGAGCAATACGGATGTCGTCACACGGCCTGCACGGTTGGCATCAAAATCTGATCAGAAGGCCGCCCCAGGAGAGGCCGCCGCCAAAGCCCATGGTTAGGACCAGGTTGCCCGGCTTTATGGTGCCGTTGCGCAGGTTCTCGTCAAGCACCAGAGCCACCGAGGCGGCCGAAGTGTTGCCGCAGCGGTCCAGATTGAGCAGAAAACGGTCCCTGGGATAGTCGAACTTCTTGGCAATGAAATCGATCATGCGTACGTTGGCCTGGTGCGGGATGATGTAATCGAGGTCAGTCGTCCGGATGCCGCCCTTCCTGCATATCTCCACGATGATCTCGGGGATCACGTCAATGGCGAAGACGTAGACCTGCTTGCCGGCCATCTTGAAGGTGTTCTCGCGGGCTGCGATGGTCTCGGCGGTGACCGGCTTGCGTGAACCGGAGGACGGCACCTGGATCAGCGGCCAGCCGCTACCGTCGCTGCGCATGTAGGTGCAGAGCACCCCTTTGGCTTCCTCGGTTGCCTTGAGGATCACCGCTCCGGCGCCGTCACCGAATAACGGGCAGGTGGATTTGTCCTCGAAATCCAGAATCTTGGAATAGGTGTCCGCGCCGATAGCCATCACGGTCTTGTACTTGCCGCACTTGATGAAATTGTCGGCCACCTCCAGGGCATAGACAAAACTGCTGCACACCGAGTTGACGTCAAAGGCAAAGGCATTGCCTGCGCCGATGTTGTGCTGGACGATGCAGGCAGTTGCCGGCAGGATCATGTCCGGCGTCGAGGTGCCCACCACGAGGCAATCTATCTCCGAGGCGTCGATACCGGCCGCCTCCAGGGCCTGCTTCGCAGCAATGGTCGCGAGATCGGAGGTCGCCTGATCCTCGCGCGCAAACCTGCGCTCACGGATGCCGGTTCGGGAAAACACCCACTCGTCGGCGTTCTCCACCAGTTCCTCGAAAAACTCGTTCTTGACCACCCGTTCCGGTGAATACGCCCCGCTGCCGATGACCTGCGAATAAATCATGATCTCCCCGATACTGCACATGCCGTGCAAAAGTTCCCTGGTAACGTTATCCTGAATCCGTGACGCCTCCATGCCTCCGCTGGTCCGGAAGGCCTCTGCCTTAGCGTTTGAAGAGTTTGCGACAGTCGTGCGGCGGACCAGCCGAGTGAGTGAGCTGTCACGTCATGGCGGCGTTGCGGGCTCCGGCTCTTCCGGCCACTGCGGCATTCCGGCGTCACGGATTCAGGGTTGTACTAACTGTTTAAAACTTGTCATAAAATAACACTGTTTGTCAATCGGAATGTTGTGTAAACGACACAGCCCTCAGAGGGGCCGCCCATCATAACCCGTCCCGGTTCCGCAGCACGTCCGCAACGGAAATGGCCCACACCAGGGCAAACGCCGCCAAAAGCCCCTTGCCGAAGCCGGATACCCCCGCCAAGGCCGCCACGACCTCGCCGGGAGAAACCGTAACCGCGCCGGCGGCCACCCTGGAGGCGATCACCGGCCCGAGCCCCTTCAACACCACGAACAACGCCAGCAGAAGAAGCAGGTTAAGCACCATGATGATGGCGATCCCCGCCACCTTGCGGCCGAGATAGAGCTGGCCCAGGCCGGGCAGGACAAGGGCCGAGAGCAAAAGTGCCGTGCGTTGCCGCGTCATGGAGCGCCACCCGCGGCCGAAGCTGCGAGCAGAGCCGTCATATCGCCGTGGATCAGGCCGTTGGTGGCCAGGATGCGGTCATTGAACACGTCATAGGCAGAGCCGTCGAAGGTCGTTACCATCCCGCCCGCTTCACGGACCAGCAGGACCCCGGCGGCCACGTCCCACGGCTTGAGCTTCAGCTCCCAGAAACCGTCCAGGCGGCCTGCGGCCACATAGGCCAGGTCGAGGGCTGCGGCGCCGGCCCGACGGATGCCGCGGGCAGCTTTTTGAAAGGCGATGAAGTTGGCGAAGTTGTTGGCCGGATCGGTGGCGCAGTCGTAGGGAAAGCCGGTGCCCAGGAGGGTGTTCTTAAGGGGTGAGCGCGTGGAGACCCGCAGGCGGCGGCCATTCATGAATGCCCCTCCCCCCTTGGCGGCCGTGAAGAGTTCATCGGACAGGGGGTTGTAGATCACACCCGCCGCCAGTTCACCCGCCGCCTCCAGGCCGATGGAGACGCAGAACCAGGGGAAACTGTGGGCGTAATTGGTCGTGCCGTCCAGAGGGTCGATAATCCAGCGGAACCTGGGGTCGCCCGACGGGTATTCCCCCTCTTCCGCAATGATGGTGTGACCGGGAAAGCACGCCAGGAGCTGTTCTACGATCAGCCGTTCAGACTCCCGGTCCACCTCGGTCACCAGGTTTTTGTCCCCCTTCAGGTCAATCTCCAAAAGCGATGCAAAGCGGTGGCGCTGATAGCTTCCTGCCGCCAAGGCAGCCGTCACGGCACAGTCGAGGTATTTTTGGTAATCGTTCATCGCCTTGCACCTCTCCATAAAAGAAGGCGGCCCGATATGCCGCCTCTGCTGAATTTCGTTTATACCAGACTCGGTGTTCCCTGACAAGCATCCGTCTTTCTTCTTTGACATTACAGCTACTTTAAGGCATATTCTAGCCCGTTATGCCGGTTTCAAATCAAAGATGACATCAAGGCGGCGAGGATTGAGGCGACGAAGGCGTACAGGGTAGTACGTTGAGGAACCGAAGACGAGCCAACAAAGATGCCGCTTTGATTTGGAAGTGGAATTATCGGTATACTCATCCTTGCAGGCACGACACGGAGCAATCGACGTGGTACTCTTTGCAAACATACTCCTGGCTCTGGCCAAGATCGTGGAACTGGGCGACGGCTTGCTGACAATCTACAAGTATATCCTGCTGGCCAGCGTGATCATCTCGTGGGTGAATGCCGACCCGTATAATCCGATCGTCAACTTCATCTACCGCGTCACCGACCCTCTTCTGCGCAGGATCAGGCGCCACATGCCCGACACCGGCATGCTCGACCTTTCACCTCTGGTGGCCTTTGCGCTGATCTACGTGCTTCAGATCGTCGTATTCAACACCGCTTACCAGTATCTCATGACGGCCAGCATGTCACTCAAACTGAGAGGTTGAGTTCCTTCGTTTCAAACACCCCGCCAATCATTATTAATCAAAAAACTGACCGCAGGGGAAACTGATGAATATTTCGTGCCCGAGGTGCAGAGAATCGATACCGGCCGCCGCAGAATGCCCACTTTGCGGGTTTCAGCTCGATAAGCCTGGAGCGGAAGGGGAAACTCGGGTGAGAACAGGAGTGGTTATCGCACTCGTCGCGCTGGTTGCTGTTGTGCTGCTCTTCATATACGTGGCAAATCAAGGCGGGGGCGCGACAAATCCGGCGCCGGCTCCCCAAACGCAGGTACAGACCGAAACAAGCAGCATCATGCCTGGTGATATCGTGACCATGGCAGGCACCCCGGATAAATTGGTTCCGGTTGCAGTCAGTGAGCAGGCGCTTGACAGGCTTTCCGTGCTGCAGAATGCCCACGACAAGCAGGGCATAAACGAACTCCTTTCGTCCAGGTCGGTGCGTGTGGCAAAACCCGGCACGAAATGCCGGTTCATCGACCATAAGGGCGTGTTTGTCTGCAAGGTTCACATTCTCGATGGAAACCTCGCGGGGGAAGACGTGTTCGTTAGCCGGGAGTTCCTGAAGAAATTGAAATAATGCCGGGCATGTAATCCCTGGGTTGGTCGAGCGAACTCGCACTGGCACGACGATGGTGTCCGAGGTGGCCTCTATTTGCCGTCAAAATACCATCTTGCCTTTTCGCCGCGGCGGCAGGAAATCATCCACTTTCTTCCCTAGAACATCAGCGTAGGTGACCAGCGTCTCCAGATCGATCGAAATTCTGCCAAGCTCCAACTGAGACACCCAGGTTTGCGATATACCGGCCTTTTCCCCGAATTCGCCTTGACTCATCCGAAGTTCTTTGCGAAACATCCGGATCCGGCTGCTGATGTAATGGTCCAGCTTGGTTGTTTCCTTTGGCGGGTAGTTCCTTTTGGGGGGCACCGGAAGACCGCCCTCCATCCTCTTCAGACACACTTTGCATTTCACTTTGGCAGGATCGTCCGTAGCAAACGTCTCCAAACGATACATCTTGCCACACAGTGCTATTCCCGCCCTCCTCAGAGTCAACGGCTTATAAATATAGTGGATTCCGCCCATACAATTCTTCGCTTGCTCCCTTGAATTTCGTTCGAGTGGATATTATGCATCAACGATCTTGTTATAAATCATGTTGCGGTCACGTGTAAACTGTTATGATTCACTGCTGAAGGTTGTTTGGCAGGACTTTATGCAGAAAGGGCGGCAAGGCAAAAAAAGCTTCAGCCGCTATTTTTATCGGTCATTCCTCCACGTCAAAGACTCCGACGGCTCAAAAAATTTTATTTAGTTTCCATCCGGAAACTCCGAATGAGAAACAAGTAGTTTCCGATTCGGAAAGGAGGGATTTTTCGTCCAGGCAAGGAAATCAAGGGATTGCGCGGAGGCGTACATCGGTACGCCGCACAAGCAAGCCCGAAGATTGACGCCGCATGGGCGGAAAAGAACCCTTTCCGGACGGAAACTATTTAAAGTTCCATGTAAGGAGCCATGAGATCATCGAATTCATCAGCTGATTTACATTTGGTCTTTTCAACCCAGCATTCGGAACTTTGCGAACCGGCAAAACTGAGAAAGCCAATAATCTTGCTGTCAGGAACATGGTAAAGATATGTCGTACCCTGAACAACCCCATCTTTGCCGTGTTCATAAAAGGCGGCGCGAGCGAAGCATCCGTTAAGTTTTTTGCTGTAATGGGCGTTGAACGTGAACGGATTGCCTATACGATCAATAAGATCATGGGCGTCTTTAGAACACTTCTGTTGAAGTTCAAGGTCATTTTGAGCATGAGCGGCACAAGACAAAGACTGAAGGATGATGATAATCAAAATAGTCGCCGATGCCTTTGACATGCTTTCGCCCTCACGGTAACGCTCTAGTAATCCGAGTATGCTCAACAACCAGCACCTGTTCGACCATATTCAAGGCATTCATGCAATACCCTGAGTGACTACCAACCTATCCTGCCCACCAGTACCGACTCAACAATCTCATCAGTAAGTTCATACGTATCATCGGGAAAGACGTGCTTAGGGACATTGTCGATACTATGGGTCAAAGCAATAGTATGTATATTGCACGTGGCAAAACGACTATCGCAATAGTTTTCTACCAAAACACCGGCAGTTAAAGGCATGTTCATGATTTTTTCGTTCAAGAAGGGACATTTACCAATGAAATCGCAACGTGCCATAGTATCCCCCTTCTGCCGTATTGAAGCAGGTCTTTTAGTTGGCCATAATAAGAAATTGCTTATGGTCTGGATGCAGGCAATAGGTTGAGGTCTTTCCGGCAGGGAGACCATATTTGCACTCTTGGTTGTTTCCTAAACATCTGGATAGTTCGCTGGTAATCCGTTCAGTTGTACAATTCCTTGTCGCCTCAGGCCCAACATCTTCAACATGTGTCTGCATGTAACGCCTCCAGCAGGTAATTCATCTTTTTATAGTATACCAACCAAACCGCAGAATTCAATATTGCCAAATTAAATTAAAACCTACCAAACAAGACAAAGACTGCAAATGGTCAGTCGAAATTCGAGCCAAATAATCCGCGCCAAAGCACTTCTCAATGTTCAGCTTGAAGTTTTAAATTTCGAGTGGTATTCTTCAAACTTATGTATTCGCACGTGGCTCTGGCTGAATATACTGTTTTTTCATGTCGAGCATACTTTCCGCAAACTACTCATCATGCAGTATTGTTAAATCATAACTTATTATAATAACATATTTATTTTACATAAAGCATGTTTGTCACTCAAACGGAGAGGTTGACCAGCGATGAAGATCACCCCGCTGGATATCCAGCAGCAGCAATTCAAAGGCAAAATGCTGGGAGGACTGGACCCTGAGGATGTGGACGCCTTCCTACAGTCCGTGGCATCTGAAATGGAAGGTTTGATCCGTGAAAACAACGATCTGAAAGAACAGCAGGCTCGCCATAACCGGGAGATGGCCGAGATGGCCGAGAAGGAGAAAGACCTTCGCGAAACCATGCTGGCTGCGCAACGGATCACCGAGGAGATGAAGGCCAATGCCCAAAAAGAGGCCTCACTGGTCGTTTCCGAAGCCGAACTCAGGGCCGAACGGATCGTGATGGACGCCGAACGCCAGTTGGGCGATCTCAAGGCCCGCATCGAAGAGGTCCGCCGCCAGAAGATTCAGTTCGAGATCAGCCTCAAAGCCCTTCTGGACAGTTACGCCCGTCAACTCTCCGGCGATGAGCACGCCTGATTCTCCTCTCTGTACTGATACGGATGGGGGCATCATCCTTTCCCTTCACATCCAGCCGCGGGCGTCGAAAAATGAGGTGTGCGGCATCCAGGACAATGCCCTGAAGATACGCCTGACTTCGCCTCCGGTGGATGGCGCCGCCAACAAGCGCTGCCGCGAGTTCCTGGCAGAATTGTTTGATGTACCCAAATCCGCGGTAGATATCCTCTCGGGCGAAACCTCCCGCCACAAGCGCGTCAGGATAAGCGGCAAAGATCCTGCAGAGCTCAGGCGGGCGCTGGAAGGGATGATCCCGCAGCACCGCTGACTAATAACATATATCGGCCTTGCGGATTGTGCCTGTTTCCCGTCTATCTGTCAGATGGCTGAATTAACCACGAAAGGAAAACTACATGGCACAGGCAAAAAACGGCGACAAGGTTCGCGTGCACTATACCGGCACGCTTGAGGATGGTTCCATATTCGACAGCTCGGAACCGGACTCCGACGAATGCAGCGACGATTCGTGCGGTTGCGGCGGCCAGGAAGGCGGACCGTTGGAGTTCGTTATCGGCGAAGGCAACCTGATCCCCAAATTCGAAGCAGCGGTGGTCGGCCTTGAGCCGGGCCAGAAGGTGCAGGTCCGGATCGCCTCCGAAGACGCCTACGGTCCCCGCGCCGAGGAGATGGTGGCCGTGCTCGAACGGAGTGAGATCCCCGCCGACATCAACCCGGAGCCGGGCCAGCAGATGGAGGTGATCCTCCAGGACGGTTCGGCAATGCCAGTCATGGTAACCGAGGTGACCGACACCACGGTCACTCTCGACGCCAACCACCCGCTGGCCGGACAGGACCTGACCTTCGACATCACGCTGGTGGAGATACTCTGATAGCAACGTAAGGGCCGTGGATTGCTCCACGGCCCTTGCATCTTGTACCGATTCCAAATCATTTATCTCTTCCCTTCAACATGCCAAGTTTACGCATCCTTGATCTCAATGTGTTAGGATTTATACCGAGCAATTCTGCTGCTCCTCCGTGACCATGAATCTTGCCATTGGTCATTTCAAGCGTCCGTTTTATATGTGCGGATATCGCTTTATCGAGAATGATAGGAGCGCCAGGTAACTCTGCCTCATCTTGAACCGTTTCGTAACTTATTTCTTCCATGAACGGGCAATCGAATCTCAACTCCCCTTCGCGATAACAAATAAGCTCCCGCTCCACGATGTTTTCCAGTTCACGGACGTTACCCGGCCAATTGTAGCACATCAGCCGTTCGTATGCACTCGGCTCAATAGCTGGAGGGACAGCAATATTGAGCCCTCTGCTCTTCTGCACCACGAAGTGACGCACAAAGGCCGGAATATCCTCTTTACGGTACCGGAGAGGAGGTACGGTAATAGGGAAGACATTCAGCCTGAACCAGAGGTCTTCCCGAAATTGTTTATCATGTACCATGCGTCTCAGATCGCGATTGGTGGCCGCAATGATCCGGACATCAACAGGGATTGCTTTTTCACCTCCCACCCGGCTGATCAGCCTGCTCTGCAACACCCGCAGAAGTCTCACTTGGCTTTGAAGTGGCAACTCGCCGATTTCGTCCAGAAATAGGGTGCCTCCGTTGGCCCGCTCGAAACGCCCCCTTTTGTCTGTGGTCGCTCCGGTGAACGCCCCCTTTTCATGGCCGAATAACTCGTCGTCGATGAGGTTTTCAGGAATTGCGCCGCAATTGACCTTGATGAGGGGGCCAGCCTGGCGTGGCGAGGCAAAGTGTATCGAGTTGGCGATGACCTCTTTCCCGGTTCCCGTTTCCCCTACTAATAGTACGGTAGTGCTTTGTGGCGCGACCTGTCGGACCATCTCTATCACATTGCGCAACCCGGAATTCTCCCCGATTATCACCTCACCCGTCTGTGAGAGGATCTCTTTTTTCAGGAAGCGGTTGTCGTCGCTGAGCTTGTTTTGGTGTTGTAATAATGTGTTGTAGCTATTGGCGTTGGCCAGTGCCAGGGCGAAAGGGCTGGCCACGATCTCCATCAATTCGATATGCTTGGAGGTAAACCTGTTGAGTCCTACGGACATGAGCCACAAGAACCCGAGAAGCTCGTCGTCAATCCGAAGTGGCACGAGAAGAGAACTGGTTCCCTCGTAGTAATCCAGTTCAGCAGCGGAAGGAGATCCTTGAGTAAGCGAGGGAATGACGGGCTTCTGCTGTTCCTGCAACCACGTCCAGCTTTTATTTGTGGTGGGGATAGGATATTTTTCGGGACAGGCGCCGTCACTTACCAGTGCGACAAAATGGCCATGGCTCTCATCGAAACGTGTATTCATGGGTATATTCATGGTGTAGGAAAGGCACAACTGGTTGAGGGGTATGTACTTCTGTAGAGTCATTAACGTTCTGGAGAGGACTGCCTTGATATCGAGGCTGCTGGATAATATTAGTGTCACTTCTCTAAAGAATGCTTCTCTGTTGGCCGTCATGTTTGACTCCACCCAAAAATGAGACTCCGTTGCCAAATACGATATATAGCAAAACACTTGCCAAATATAACATTTCAATTGTTACCAGTCGCTATAGAGTTAGCTATTAAAAACGGTTATAGCCGGATTTTATCGAGAAAATATATTGGTACGAATATCGCAAGCCAACAGACAGACCCGCGCTCCGAGACTGAAAAGCTGACCTGCCACTCGGATAAAATATGATTGAAACCGAGGCAGGATTTTTATGTAAATTGGTTAAATATATTTAATTTATGATTATACTAATTTTAATTGGTGTCTGACTAGTAAAAAATGAATAGTGTTGTAAGCTCAAAAAGAATTGGCAGGTATCGATTCGGCCGCTGATTAAAGGTGGGAGCCCATGGCAAATCTGCTCTATGTGACCTGCGATCTGAAATCTGTGGAACATTCCTGTGGTCTTTCGATTGGCAGAGCGTTCCTGGATGAATACCTGCGTTTCAACCCAAGAGACAAGGTGCATTTTCTCGACCTTTATCGCGACAACATTCAGAGGATCGATATCGATGTCTTGAACGGTTTGGAGAAAATGCGTGACGGCATCCCCTTCAACTTTCTGAACGAGGATGAAATGCGCAAGATTGACCGGATTTGGAGGAGTGCCGACCAGTTTATGGCGGCTGACAAGTATCTGTTCATAACACCGATGTTTAACCTGGGATTCCCGGCAGAGCTTAAGATGTATGTTGATACAATCTGTGTAGCCGGCAAGACGTATATTCATACCCCCGCCGGTCCTGTAGGGCTTCTGAAAAATCAGGGGAGAAAATGTCTTCATATTCATACTTCAGAAGGCTTCCATTACGGGAAAAAAGAGGATCATTCTGTGCCGTATCTCAAGTCAATCATGGGCTTTATGGGTATCGACGACTTTGAGGCAATCGTGGTTGAAGGCGTCGATGGGAAGCAGAAGTTGGTGGAACAGGTGAAACGTTCGGCACTCGAAAAAGCCTTGCACGTTGCAGGCCGTTTCTAAAAGGCCCCGACTGCCCTCAACCAGGGCTTCTGCTCCTAATAATGCTGAAAAATGAATAGCTGCCAACTCCCTTATAATATTCTCCAACAGCCTCTGTGGTGAACTCCGGCCGTCGTCTGGATGAACACCGTCGGGCAAGCCTTCCTGAAGATACTATAAAATAATTCGGAACTATAACCCATAGATAGGTCCTCTACCACCCCCTGCTCCCCTCCTTATCTAGGAGGGGGAAGAGTTAGGCGTTTTCCTTCCCCTCCTAGTTTAGGAGGGGTC
>Ga0326728_10004388_pt1 | contig 41814 bp, 29 predicted proteins | sample MB3enrmetagenome_FD_207602 | JGI IMG/M metagenome (GOLD analysis project Ga0326728, IMG submission 207602) | Lab enriched peat soil microbial communities from McLean, Ithaca, NY, United States - MB31MN | ecosystem: Environmental > Terrestrial > Soil > Wetlands > Peat | place: USA: New York... | reverse complement strand
GGGCGTCCCGCCCGTGAATGGGCACGGCCAAGATGGCCGTGGCACATCAAAATGAGTCACTACCCGCCAGCGGTAAAGCTCGACGTAGAGGCAAGCTTAGCTCGCCAAATGGTGGCGTAAAGCCGCCTCTATTTTAGATTGACTCACTACCTGCGAGCATGAAAGCTTGCCTTTTTTCGTGATTCACGCATAGACTTTTGGCTCCCGGAGTCAACGATGCGCTTATGGATGAGGCTGGTTCTCTCTTTGCTCCTGGCGGCGGGGGTGGCGAAGCCGACGGCGGTTTCCTCGGTCTCACTCGATGGCGACTGGCACTTCCTCGCCGACCCCACGGGCGCTCTGGACGTGCACAAGCTCGATTCCGCACCCTACGTGCTGCCAACGAGCATTCCCTCTTCCTGGCAATCGCAATTTGCGGACCTGCGCGATTACGCCGGCGTGGCTTGGTACTGGCGCACCCTTACCGCTGAGGCGCCGGCCGCCGACCAGGTGGCGCTCCTGCACTTCGGCGCCGTCGATTACCAGGCGGATGTATACGTCAACGGCCAGAAAGCCGGCTCGCACGAGGGCGGGTATCTGCCCTTCGAAATCGATGTCACTTCGCTGTTGCACGCGGGGGAAAATCAGATCGCCGTACGCGTGATTGATCCGGGCGCCAAACCCCATGAGATTGTGGCAGGCATTAAATACGCCGAGATTCCGCATGGCAAGCAGAACTGGTATGTCCAGACGAGTGGCTTGTGGCAGAGCGTCGAGCTCGATTACCGCCCGCGCGTGCGGCTTGGTAACGTCCACATCTCCGCGTCGCCGGACGGAACCTTCGTTATTAACGTGCCGGTGATCCGCCAAGGGTCCAACGTCGCCTCGCGCGCGCTCGCGGAGGTCCGTGATCCTGCCGGGAAAGGGGTGTGGCAGGGCGCGAGCGATGTGGGCAGCGGTGAAAGCAGCGCCCAGCTCAACGGGTCCATCCAGGCTCCCACCCTGTGGAGCCCCGCGAACCCCGCTCTCTACGAGCTGCGGGTGGCGCTTGATTCCGGAGACTCCACGAGCTGCCGTTTCGGCTTCCGCAGTTTTGGCACGCATGAGGGCAAATTTTATTTGAACGGCAAGCCCATATATCTGCGTGGGGCGCTCGATCAGGACTTCTATCCCCAGACCATCTACACGCCGCCCTCCCTTGACTACATCCGCGACGAGATGCGCAAAGCCAAGGCCTTGGGGCTGAACCTGCTGCGCTGCCACATCAAAGTGCCGGACCCGCGTTACCTCCAGGCGGCCGATGAGGTCGGGGTGCTGGTCTGGTACGAGATCCCCAATTGGGACAAGCTCACGGCCGATTCCCAACGCCGGGGGATGGAGACATTGCGGGGCATGGCGGAACGCGACTGGAACCATCCCTCGATCGTTATCGTCAGCATCCTCAATGAGAGCTGGGGCGCCAACCTCAAGCAGGCCGCGGACCGCGCGTGGCTGAAGGCGGCTTATCAGGAGGCCAAGACTTTCGTGCCGTGGCTGGTGGTGGACAACAGCGCGTGCTGCGACAACTTCCACTTGGCCACCGACATCGCGGATTTTCACCAGTACGCCGCCATTCCCGACTACGCGTCAAATTTCGACCGCCTCGTCGACGACCAGGCACAGCGGCCGGGCTGGCTCTTCAGCCCTTACGGCGACGCCGCGCCCAAGGGGGATGAACCCCTGGTGCTTTCGGAGTTCGGCAACTGGGGATTGCCGCGCGTACCCGAGGACAAACCCTGGTGGTTCAGCCGTGACTTTGAAAAGAAGGAAATCACCAAACCCGAGGGGGTGGAGCAGCGTTTCAAGGATTATCAATACGCCTCTCTCTTCCCGGACCTCCATGCCTTGAGTGACGCTGCCGAGTGGCACGAATACACCGCGCTGAAGTATGAGATTGAAGCCTTGCGCGCGCACTCCGAGCTCCAGGGCTACGTGATCACGGAGTTCACGGATATCAATTGGGAAGCGAACGGACTGTTGGATATGTGGCGTCACCCCAAGGTGTTCGCCGACGCCCTCAGCCGCCTGCAACAGGACGATCTGCTGGTCTTGCGCAGCGACAAGCGGAACTACCTGGCGGCAGAATCCGTACGGGCGGATGTTTACCTTTCACACTACAGCACCGGAGATCTTGCCGGCGGCCGGATCGATTGGCGGGTGGAGGGGACGGCGCTTTCGGGAAGCCTGCCGGCGGCTACGGTGGCCAGCGCCAGCGCGGAGAAAGCGGGTACGCTCCAGTTCATGGCTCCCACGGTTTCCGCGCCTGTCCAACGCACCTTGAAGGCTGTATATACCGTTGGAGATAAGTCCTTATCAGAGGATTCTCTAAATCTGTACTTCTATCCGGCTCGCAAGCCCGAGCTCCCGCCCCCCGTTTCCTTCTACGATCCCGCCGGCCGGCTGCGGCGTCTGGTGAACGAAATGCGTTCGCGCAACTACCTGGCGCCTACGGGTTCGGAAGCCTATCCCGTTCTGATTACCTCCACCCTGGACGACAGCGTGAAAGCCAAGCTTCGCGCCGGGGCCCGGGTCATCCTGCTGGCGATGGATCAAATGGCCCTGGCGCCCGGGATGGAGGTTGTGCCCCGTTCCCTGGACGACCTGGACGGCAATTGGATTTCCGACTTCCTCTGGCTGCGCAAAGACCAGGCGCCGTTTACCGGCATCGGATTCAATACCCTGGGTGAGTTTGAAACGCAGGCCATCACTCCCCCGACGGTCATCAAAGGGATTCCTCCCCAGAACTTCCCGGATGTACTGGCGGGAATGTTTTACGGGTGGATTCAATCGAACGTGGCGGTCCTTGTGCAGGCCAAAGCCGGCAAGGGCAAATTGTTGATTTGCACTTTCTCTCTCGCCACGGCCTACAACTCCGATCCATACGCAACCAGCCTGCTGGACGCGCTGGTCAATTACGTGGTGTCAGATTTCTCCCCACATTTCGAACTCCCGATTTGAGATATATGTCATGAGTTAACAGCATCTGGGCTCATGAGGGCGTAGCTCGCTTTGGAGTGCGGGAGCAGCAGCTACCGCCTTCCGGCTTCGCTTCATACGGCCAATGTGCATGGGGTGGATGAAGAAAGGCGGTAGCTGCTGCTACCGCACTCCAAAGCTTCGCATCCACGCCCGATGGGGATGCCATGCGTTCATCACAGGCTGGCGTAGACCCAACACTCTGGGGTCTGCCCCAGCCTGCGGCACACGCGATAGGGTAGATAGGGCCCTACCCCGAGGCCCCATAAGCGCTAACTTAAGCGGATTCATTGATGAACACAAGGCGACAGGGTGAGAGCTATTTCCTCGAACCCCGTTAAAGAGAACCTTCGCACTCCTCAAAGCAACTCTTAACCGAGTCCAGGTTCTCTTTTCAATCCGAGGCACAAAGTGACTCGCGCCATTCCCTGCGCGGATGAGATTTTGGCGAGATACAGGGATAACTCTGCGCTGACGCCTTTGCGGTTTTCTTCGTGCAAGCCGTATTCTTTCCATCAATGGACAATCCGTCTGTGAATTATCTATGTACGGAATGCCTGTAACAATAACTTGACTTGACATCGAGTGTTCTTGGGAGTAGATGATCATTACACTCGTTCGATTCTCGCCGCAGTCGAGGTTGCTCATGCTCTTGCGCCTCAGCGTTTCCAACCAATGGCAGGTTACGACAAAGCGCAGTGTGTTCTATTGCGGGGGTGTTGGCCTTTATGCCAACCGAAAATCGGAAACGGATGTGGAAGCTGACCCGTATGGCAGGGCTCCTGCATGAGGACATTGACGCTAGACAAGAATCCGGGGCAGCGGGCCGACTAGGATATGGTGGCTGTAATGAAAAACGATATGGATGACCCGTCGAGAGATATTCTATTGTTCTTCGCGGACAGAATTTCCATTTTCCCGGCCGGCAGGGGAACAATCCACGAGTCTGCCAGATATGACCTCCGCAGAAAGCCTGCCATTGATCTGGGGAGGAGAATTCATGATACGATTTCGAACAAGGGGCAAATCTGAACTCATTCTTGCACTTTTCTTTACTCAACTCGCCGTCGCGCGGGGAGCGACAACGGTCAATCTGCCCACCCCCCAATCCAACACACGCGCCGTCACCATAACTTCATTACCCATCAACTTCGAACCAAACCGCGGCCAAACTACGGAGCGGATAGCCACGGTCACTGCAGTTGTGACCGTGGATTCTTCCTGGAAACACATTGACATTTACCGGGTTCGAAAGAAATTTGCTCAAGAGGCCCGGGCGATGGCCGTGGACAAGTTTAGAGGCCACGGTCAGGAAAGCACTGACCGTGGCTACATCGCGCGGGGGGACGGGATCCTATGAACTCCATTACTCGCTGTTACCTACGGTACGCCACCTTGAATGTGGCGCTAGTAGTCGCACTTGTTGCGCCACATGACATTGGCGCGGCAACGATACAGGTGCCCACGGACCAGCCGACGATCCAGGCGGCCATCAACGCCGCCTCAAACGGGGACACCGTCCAGGTGGCGCCTGGAACGTATACGGAAAACATCAATTTCAGCGGAAAGGCGATCACCGTGACCAGCACAGGTGGACCACAGGTCACGACGATCAATGGCGGGGGCGCCGGCTCGGTCGTTACCTTCTCCACCTCGGAAAAGTTAGCTTCCGTCCTCAATGGGTTCACGATAACCAACGGAACAGAAAACGGCTCAACCAACTATAACGGAGGGGGAATCTTAATAGAATCAGCCTCCCCAACTCTCACTGGCAACGTGATTACCGGAAATAACGGCAATGGCGTTTACGTTGGGTTCAGTTCAGCCCTCATTCAGGGGAATACAATCACGAACAACTCCGGATGTGCCGGCCCGGGAGGCGGAGGCCTTTACATCGGGGGCACCGGCTCCGCCCAGATTATCGGGAACACCATCAGCAATAATACGTGCTCGGAGGGCTCATTTGGGGGCGGAATCCTGCTCTGGGATGCCGGAACACCCACCATTCAGAACAACATCATCAATGGCAACACTGTGGGCGGTGAGGGAGGCGGAATCGGGGTGGTGAACGATGAGGCTGCGAACATTGTTCAGAACGTCATCTTCGGCAACGTCGCGGGATTTGACGGCAGTGGCGGTGGCGGCGGTGGGGTTTACTGCAGCGTGCCCGACAGCAGTCGCGGCTGCTTCCTGGTCAACAACACCATCACGAACAATTCATCGGGGATGAGCCCCGGCAGCGAAGTCGCGCTGGCGGGATTCGACTCTGAAGTTCAGGTCGTCAACAACATCATCATGGATGGCGGCGTCCAGACGGAGCTATACTGCGATACCACCTACAGTGAGACTCCGCCGATCGTAACTTTCAATGACGTTTTCAATTCTTCGACCGGATCGCTCTACGGAGGAAGTTGTGACGGGGATGCCGGAACCAACGAGAACGTTTCCGTAAATCCGTTGTTTTTGAATTCTACCCAGAACAATTTCCATCTCCAATTCGGCTCGCAGGTGATCGGCGCAGGGAGTATCTCTGCTCCGGACCTGCCAACCACGGATTTGGACGGCAACCCCAGAATTCAAGATGCAACCGTCGATATGGGCGCGTACGAATTCTTTCCCACCACTGTGACTGTGGCGCCGCCCCGCCTCGCATTCGGCGATCAGGCCCTTGGAACAACCAGCTCAGACCTAACAGTGACCGTAACGAACACCGGGGCGAACGAGCTGCTTTTGGCCATTGTCATTTCGGGGGATTTTTCGCAAACGAATAACTGCGGAACGACCGTTGCCGCGGGATTGAATTGCAGTATCAACGTGAGTTTCTCCCCTACGGTCCGCGGAGCTCTTAGCGGCAACCTAACCATCACCAGCAACGCCTCGAGCGGCCCCAACGTGGTCACCTTGACCGGTACGGGGACAGAGCCGGTAGTGAGCCTGTCATCGCCGCCGACTTTCCCGTCTGAGCCAGCAGGAACCACCAGCCCCTCGCAAACCGTGAAAGTGACCAACACGGGCAACGCCAGCCTCATCTTCACCGCCATTGGCGTCACCGGCCCCTTCGCGATCACCGCTTCCGGGACCACCTGCTCGACCTCGAGCCCGGTGGCCGCGTCAGGGTCTTGCACGGTGGCGGTCACTTTCACGCCGATAGCCGGAGGCACAGCATCGGGCAGCCTGTCGTTCGGCGACAATGCGCCCAACAGCCCGCAGACGGTCAGCTTGAGCGGCACCGGGACGGTACCCGTTGTGAGTTTGTCCGCGCCGCCGACTTTCCCGTCTGAGCCAACAGGAACCACCAGCCCTTCGCAAACCGTGACAGTGACCAACACGGGCAAGGCCAGCCTCATCTTCACCGCCATTGGCGTCACCGGCCCCTTCGCGATCACCGCTTCCGGGACCACCTGCTCGACCTCGAGCCCGGTGGCCGCGTCAGGGTCTTGCACCGTGGCGGTCACTTTCACGCCGATAGCCGGAGGCACAGCATCGGGCAGCCTGTCGTTCAGCGACAATGCGCCCAACAGCCCGCAGACTGTCGCGCTCAATGGAATGGGTCAGGACTTCTTGCTAGCCGCAGCCTCCGGTTCTTCCACCTCGGCCACCGTCACGCCCGGTCAACCCGCAAGCTACACTTTAAGTATGGCTGGTGAGGGAGGAATGTCCGGGACGGTGGCCTTCACCTGCGCCGTGGTTCTCTACGAGGCAACGTGCACGGTTTCGCCGAACCCGGCGACGGCGGGGAGTTCCGCAACCAATGTCACGGTCACCGTTACTACCGTCGCGCCTTCGTTCAGCGCACCACTCTCTCGACCCCTTCCCCCGGTCGCACCCCTGTCGCCGGGCCTAATGGGTCTCGTGATGCTCGCCTGGGCCCTGGCGGCGATGGCATGGGCCATGATGCACCGGAACCAATCCATCGTGAGCCGATGCCAGTCCACCCTGGCCTTGCTCGCAGGGGGACTGTTGTTGACTCTGGCGCTGGTAGGATGCGGCGGTGGGGGAGGTGGTGGTGGTGGTACGCCCCCTAACCCCGGAACACCCGCTGGAACCTACACCGTGACGGTTACTGGCACCACGAGTTTGGGGTCTGCTGCCTTAAGCCATAATGTGACGCTCTCGCTGACCGTGAGTTAATATTGTTGTTCGCCAAAACTCTGGCCGACTCTGAAATCAATGACATAACTGCCGGCGTCCCACCCGCTTTCTGTTATAACTCCTGGCCATGCTTCGATTCCTGGTGAACGTAAGTTTCACCGGATCCCAGTTTAACGGACCCCAGTATAGCGGATTGAAAGTCGCTTTCACGTCTATTGGGCGCCACTCGGCCGTTCTAACGTCCCACTCGCAGAAGTGCAACTTCTGACCCCCCAGACGGCTTCGAGGAAGTTTGTGGTGGCATAGCAATCTTGGGGTAGACTCCTCGTCATGCGGAAGGGTAGAGCCAAATCCCTCCACTGCCGAGTCGTCGCATTCGGGCAAGCTACCGAATAAGAAGCTGCTGCCCCTCCACCATCTTCCGTGGAACGTCGCCTCCTCGCCCCAATAGGTTAAGTTAGCGCTTATGCCCCGAGGCCCTGGCCCCGCCAAAGATGAATAGTGCGCTGGAACCCCTCGAGGGGTGTATAGTGTGGGGCGGTTGGGAGCAAAACCCGAAATTCCCCCTTGAAAAAAGGAAGTTGCCAGGATACACGACCATAAGCTTTGACCCTTGGTGCCCGCGGGACTCGCCTCCTGAGGGCTATCGGCTGCGTTTTCAGCTCCGAAGGCAGGGATGTTCCGCGAGCGATGATGCCAATCTCGAAGAACTAGGAGGGAGGACACACATGCCACACTATTTGACCCAGGTAGCGTATACATCCGAGGGTTGGGCGGCCTTGCTGAAGAAACCGCAGAACCGCATTGAAGCCGTGCGGCCGGCGGTGGAAAAGCTCGGCGGTAAGATCGAAAGCGCATACTTTTCGTTCGGCGAGTATGACATCGTGGTCGTCGTCGAAACGCCGGATAACGTGAGCGCCGCAGCCATTTCCATGGCCTTCGCGGCGGGTGGAGCCTGCAAGGCTGTCAAAACCACCCCGCTCCTGACCGTCGTAGAAGGAGTGGAAGCCATGAAGAAGGCGGCAAAGTCAGGGTACAAACCCGTGACGGGTTAGATCAATTTTTCGGCTCGAGGAGATAACCACCCCGGCGCTCGGCGCGCCACCCGTCCCTTCGGCAGGCTCAGGGCAGGCTCTGAATCAGGAGGGGAGTTGGTAGCCACGGACAGTGCTTTTCTGTCCGTGGGCTTTTCTCATGCCTCATATCCCCATTGGCAGTGTGCTTTCCTCCCTAAGCGGAGGACGTTTGACACGCCCGCAGATTACCACTGAGATATGCCTTCAAGAACGCCGAGTGAGCGCCGTCGTGCCAGCCACAATTCACTGGGGATTATGCGGCAAGGAAAAGCCCACGGACAGAAAAGCACTGTCCGTGGCTACCAGCTTTCGTGGCGGGCCGAAGATTCATGCGCGCCTTGGGTCTTGTGGGGTCTGCGCCCGCCTGTGCTACGCCCGCAGCTTTTGCAACCGGCGAAGGGCTTCGTCGAGAGTCGCCTCGGTTTTGCAAAAAGCAAAACGCACCTGCTGCGCGCCCGGGGCAGGATCGCGGTAGAAGCTGCTGCCCGGCACCGCCGCGACGCCGATCTCGCGCACGAGGTGGCGAGTAAACTCCACATCATTGGGAAAGCCGAAGTCGGAAATATCCGTCATGATGTAGTAGGCCCCGTGGGGCCGGAAACATCGGAAGCCCGCCTGTTCAAGCCCCGCCAGCATTCGGTCCCGCCGCGCGCGATAGTTGGCCGAGAGCCTTTCATAATAGGTTTCGGGAAGCCGCAAGGCGGCGGCGCCCGCCGCCTGCAAAGGCGCGGCCGCTCCCACCGTGATGAAATCATGCATCTTGCGGATGGCGTCCGTTACCTCGGGGGGCGCGACGGCATAACCCACGCGCCAGCCCGTGACGCTGTAAGTCTTGGAAAGCGCATTGATGGTGACGGTCCGCTCGCGCATGCCGGGAAGTGTGGCGAGCGAGATGTGCCGGAAGCCGTCATAAACCAAGTATTGGTAAATCTCATCCGTGATGGCGTAGGCATTCGTCCGCCGGCACTCGTCGGCAATGAGCTCCAGCTCGGCATACGTAAATACCTTGCCTGTGGGATTATTGGGTGTATTCAGGATCACGGCGCGCGTGCGGTCCGTAAAGGCGCCGGCAAGTTCCTGCGGATCAAAGGTCCAATCCGGGGGACGCAGCCGCACATAGCGCGTAGACGCCCCGCAAATGATGGCGTCGGGGCCGTAGTTCTCGTAAAAAGGCTCGAAGACCACCACTTCTTCGCCCGGGTCGACAATGGCCAGGAGCGAAGCGATCATGGTTTCGGTGGCGCCACAGCAGACCGTCAACTCACGTTCCGGGTCGACGGCGAGCCCGGTGTCGTGCCGGAAGCGCTCGGCGATGGCTTGGCGGAAATCTCGCGCGCCCCAGGTGATCGCATATTGATTGATGTCCGCGCGGATGGCGTTGACGGCTGCCTCTTTCACTTCCTCGGGCGCGGCGAAATCCGGGAATCCCTGGGCAAGGTTGACGGCGTGGTGATGGAGCGCCAAGCGCGTCATCTCACGGATGACTGACTCCGTGAACTGACTCGCCTTGCGCGAAATAGGCGAGCGAGTCGCGGCCGGACTGGGCTGGGATTCAAGTGGGCTTCCCTGCATGCCATCACCTCAGTGTGGCGGACCACGCTCGCGCTCGGCGGTTAGTGGTCCGCTCGCTTTGCGTAGCGCGGGCATCTTGCCCGCTGTCCCGGGAGCGTCCCGCTCCCGCCAACAGCGCGGGCAGGATGCCCACGCCACAGCGGGCGAGACGCCCGCGCTACGAAATCAGTTCATCACTATATTGTGCAATCCTCAATCGTACCAACTTCCAACGGGCTTTTGGCTGGCCGGGCGCGACTTCAGCGAGCGTAGCACCAAGCAAAAATTCATCGCCTCTCCGAGGGGAGAGGGTGGCGCGCCGCCGGCGTCTTCACCAGCCGGAGCGCGACGGGTGAGGGGTCAGTTCTCCGTACTGCTGAGAATTGCAAAATATAGTGACAATTACGTGCGTAGCGGCGGTCTCTGACCGCCGGCTCTTGATTCAATAGATTCCGGCGGTCAGAGACCGCCGCTACAACAAGCCGAGACACTATCGCTCGACTCCCCGCCGCCGTGCTGACTCGGGGCGCTCGGCCCACGGCAGCCTGCGGAGTCGATGCTTTCGATTCCGCACACACGGCAAAGCGCGGCGAGCCTGTCGAGAGCTGCCGGTAAGTTTCCGCGTCTCGCAAAACCATTTCCACATAAATACGCGTCGTGGCAATGGGAATGCTTTCCACGAACGTCGCCGAGTCCGGGAAGGAAGCTTTGCTGAGCCAGTCCTTGACGCGAAAATCTCCCGCGTGGTAGGCGGCCATAGCCATTTCCGGCCGATTGTCAAATTGCTTCAATAATTCCTTTAAATAAGTGCACCCAAACCTAACATTATACGTTGGATCATAAAGACGGTTACCCGCCGCGCGGAGGCGCGAACCCCGCCGGTGGGGGGCGGCGGTTTTCGGCAGGATCTGCATGAGCCCGCGGGCATCCGCCGAGGAGAGCGCGTGCGGATTGAACGCCGATTCTTGCCGGATGAGCCCCATCACCAGTTCAGGATCGAGATGACTGGCGAGGGCCTGCCGCCGGATGAGTTTCCCGTATGCCTGTGGGTAGAGGAAATCCCAAATTTCCTCTGGCAAGGCAGAGAAATCCACCCGCGAGTAGGCGGGATCAATCTTGATGGTATCGGACAGCGCGCTCTCTACCTTGTTCTGGGAGGTCTCCAACCGGGCGAGCAATAGGCGGAGTTCCGCAGGCGCCGAGTTCCCGGGCACCGCCGCCCTTAGATATTCCTCTTCCAGGTCCTTGAGACCCAAGGCTTGAAGGATCAGGGCGGACCTCGCGGTATCGCCGGGCATGGAGCCGGCGCAGACCACTCCCGGAGGAATAACCGGGGTTGACAGCAGGGGAGCAAGCTCGGCGGCAAGAGAACCAGCGGCAGCCTCGCCCGCGTCCGCCAGACTTCCCTGCCCCGTATGCAGGTTCGCCATGCGCGCGGCGGCTTCGAGCGCGTAATAACTGTGCGCGAACGCCTTGCCCAAGAGGACATATAACCCCCGGGCTTCGGAGGGCTCGCCCTGTTCCTCCTTAATCCGCCCCAACCAGTAAAGAGCCGCCGGGGCGCGCGGCGAATCTGGAAAGCGGGTGAGGTAATCTTTCATCTCCTCGGGGGCCTTGGGATCGTGCAAAAGGTAGTCGCACCACGCCAAACGCCAGCCGTCGTCGCGGGCGTGTTCACTTTGCGGGAACAATTCGGAAAGCCGCTGGTAGACTCGTTCCGCTTCCCGCCAGTTGAGTTGCCGATAATAAAAGTTCCCGACTGCGGATAGCGCGTCCGCATAAGCAGGCGAAGAAGCGTATTGGGCATCGAGCTGGGAAAGGTCCAGGGTGATTGCTGAGGGGTCCGCCTGCTGCACGTGAACCTGTGCGAGCAGCGCCAGCCGCTGGGCCTCCAGTTCCGGCGCCGAAAAGTGATTGAATAACGCATCCAACGCGTCGGCGGTACGGTGAAGATGCAGCAGGCACCGCACTCGCTCGAGTCGCCAGTGGGAGGAGGACGGGCTGCCGGGCCGTGCCTCCATCAATCCCTCGAACCCCTTCAGGGCCTCCTCGTAATGCCCCGCTTTGAGCAGAATCTCCAGGCGGGCCGTCTGGATCTCTTCCGTGGGGACAGGATAGGCTTCACTGAGCTGCGAGCGGAGCATCGCCAGCGAGTCGGCGGCAGTTTTCGCTTGGGGGGAGGTTGGAAAGGCAAAGTAAATTTCCTCGAACGCGTGCGCTGCCTCGAGCGTCCGATTGGCCTGCTGATAGGACTGCGCTAGCGTCAAGGCCAGCGCGGGGCGCCTGCGCACCTCGGGTTCGGCGCCCAGCGCATCGATGGCCTCCTGGGGTTCCTGAGCTTCGAGCCGCGCGTGGGCTTCGAGCTCCAGCGCCTGCCAGCGCAGGTGGCTGTGTGGAAAACGCGTGGCGAAGCCTTTCAATGCCTGCGCCGCATCAAGCCAGGCCGCCGCACGGCTCTCCGCCCTGGCCTGATAAAACAGCGCATAATCCGCCAGGGGAAACGCACTCTCCGCGGCCTCGTGCAAGTCCTGGGCGGCCTCCGCAAAGTGCTCTCTTTCATACTCAGCATGGCCCGCCAGGAAGTAAGCCCAGCCGCGCCATTCAGAATCTTTCTGCGATTGGGCATAGCTGCGCAGACGCGCCCAGGTGTCAGGATGCGTGGCACTCGCCGCAAGCTGGCGAAGGGTTGGGGGGACAGGCACTCGCGGCGCTGCCGTTCGACCGGTCACCGGCAAACACACGGATAGCAAGAGGGCCCAGAGTAGAAATTGGTGAGGGGGCTTCACGCGGAAGGTCCTGGATAATCCGGCCCCAGGACGGTGGAGTCATTCGCTCCCAAAATGCTTACGAGCTCTTCATGGAAGAAATCAAACTCCTGACCGACCGACTTGCCAAATCGCTTTTTGTAGGTCTGACGGCTCCGTTCGATGTCGGACTTCAGGCGTTTGTAGAGGTCCTTGTTCTTGCGCCCGTCCGCCACCTTCACCTTGTTGTAGAGTTCGATTTCCGAAACCAGGAGTTTGGCGAACCGCTTGGCGTCCTGATGAACCTTCTGCTCGGCTTCGCTCAATTGCGCGATACCGGATTCCGCCAGCGCCTTCGGAGCTGGGGGTGGGGCAGTCGCCGCAACGTCCTCCACCGCAGGCGCTGCCCCAGGAGGCGGGGGTACGCTCATTTCGGCGGGCGTTTCAACGGCCGCCGGGGCAGGGGCGCTTTCCGGCTCAGCCGGAGGTGGCGCCGAGGCCTCAACCGCAGATTCCGCTGGTGCGGCCGGGGCCTCAGCCGCAACGTCCGCTGGTGCGTAAGGGACCGCAAGCTCAACTTCCACAGGCGGAGCTGGGGGCTCACTGGCTGGAGTCTCCACAACCTTAACTGCCTCGGGCGCCTCCTCAACGGCTTGCGCGGCTGCCGGTTCAACGGGCGCTTCTTCCACCGGCGCCTCTTCCATCGGCGCTTCCGGTTCCGCAGGTTTTTCGGCTTCTACAGCCGCGTCCCCCGCCGGAAGACCACCGCTCAACACGATCATGCGGTCGAGCTGCGCGCCCGCGAATTCGGAGAGAATCTTAAGAGCGTTGACCGGAAGCGCAGCGCCCTCCCCGCTGGGATCGGCGTAAAGAATCGCCGAAACTGTGCCTGCGGAGCGGATGGGCAGCAGCAGAATCGGCGCGCCCGCGGCCGGCTTGAGCTTCTCGAGGACGTTGCGGTTTTTCTTCAACGTCTCGGCGCTAGCCTCGATGGGCCCCCCCGTCTCGCAAACATGCCGGAAGGGATTTTCCTGGGTGAGGGGAATAATCACGGATCGAATGGTTTTCTCGGTGAGCTGCGGCCCGAAGCCGTTCGCCGCGGCGCCCCAAGCCGCTTTGCCACGCACGTCGAAAACCGCGGCACGCGCGCCCAACTGCGCTGCTTCTCCCGCTAGCACCTCCAAAACTTGCTCCGGCAGGGTGCAGGTGATCAGGTTTCGAACCGCCGCCAGAACGTCTTCGAGCGTCTCATCCGGCGAAACCTGAGGTATAGAAGCTTGGGCGCGCTCGATAGCCTCCCACTGCTGTTGGGCCTGGTCCTCCAGGCGCTGATAACGCTCGCGCACCTGCCTAAACTCACCTTCAAGTTTGTCGAGTTGTTCGGCTTGCGAGCAAAGCTCCTGCGCAAGATGCTGGCGGGCTTCGCGAATCGCGTCAGATACGGGATTGGATTTTGCTTCCGTCAAGCGCCACACCTCTGTCGGATAGATTTAACGGTTATTATGGAACAAGCTGCGGCGCGGGCGCAATGACAATGTCGCGAGGGGGCTGTCGTCCTAATTCGAGATGTAGCGCCGGGCTTTAGCCCGGCATGCCGACCTAAAGGTCGGCGCTACCTCAAATTAGTCAGCACCGTGGCGAGCGGCCGATTTGACACACCCCGCGGCGCGTCGTAATCTAGGTATGGAACATGGGGGCGTACCGGTTTCGACGGGAGCCCTTGCGCTTAGGAGGCATGTCGGGGGTCCACACCACCCGTGATCGGCGTGGGACAAAGACAACTGCCAACACGCAGTATGCCTACGCTGCCTAATTAAATAGGTAGCCGTCTCCTCCTTTAGGCCCGCATGAGGGAATGAGGCGTCGCTTGGCGGGATAGTTCCGGGTCTGCCACCTGAGGATCCGGGGCGAGACTTCTCAGGCTAGTCGGCGGTTCGTTGTTGCCCGTTCCTTAGGGCCGCTGGCGAAAGCTAGAAGCGAACTGGGATAAGCATGTAGGCTCCTAACTGTGAGACTCTTCGGACGGGGGTTCGACTCCCCCCGCCTCCACCAAGTAACTACCTTGTTTTCTTTTATTTACCGCGGTACAATTCGGATTGTACGGAAATTGTACGGTTCAAGATCGGATCGACCTTCCAAGCCCGCCTGACGTCTGCTTCCATTTGCTCCTGCCGCTCCCGTACCCATGGCGCATAGTGCCCCTTCGCAGATTTGGAAGGCTTGCTTGAATAATCATGTCCAGGGTTGGGTCTCGGTCGATTTCTTCACGGTGCCCACCGCCAGTTTTCGAGTGTTCTTGGTATTTGGGGTGCTGGCGCCTCATCGCCGGCGTGTCGTGCATTTCAACGTGACGGCACATCCGACGGGGGCATGGACCGCTCACCAATCCTGGAAGCTTTCCCCGACGCTACGGCGCCGCGGTATTTGATCCGAGATCGGGACCAGATTTACGGGGAATATTTCCGCCATCGCCGCACAGACCTGGGCACCACGGAAGTCCTGACCGCACCGCAGAGCCCTTGGCAAAATCCGTTTGCGGAAAGGCTGGTGGGCTAGCGAGAGGCTTGGCCCACTTACTCGAGAATTTTTTCTCAAGCCTTCGAAGTGGATGGCCTTAAGGCGGGGAGAAACTGCTCGAAACCGGATCGTTCCGAATTATCCTTGATGAGATCGTGGCGACCTGTGACATAGAGTTTGGAGTAGATGTTGGAGAGGTGGAATTTCACCGTACATTCCCGAACGCACAGGATGTCGGCGATTTCCTTATTCGATAAGCGGCGCTTGAGAAGTTCGAGGATTTGAATTTCGCGGGTGGTCATGCTTTCAACGCGGGAGGCGCCTCTCGATTGGGCTACGGGGGCGCACTGCACGTATTCGCTTAGGACGACGCGGGGAAGCCAGATGTGCCCGAGTGCAACCGAATGGATGGCCGCAAGAAGGGACCGCGGCACCTCCGGGTAGGAAAGGAAGCCATCAATCCGGGTCCAGACCAGTCGAAGCAGGTCTTCCTTGCATAGTTCGTGGTCCAGGACCAGGTACTTCGATTCGGGATAATGGAATCGTACCCGCCGCAGGCATTCGCTCAAGGGAAGCGGAAGCCCACAAATGTCGACGACGAAAATCGGCGACGGCGATTCCGTGTCGTTTCGGGGGATAAGGGTTTCGATTGGCAGAATGCCAATGGCCGAATCTTTTTGAAGAATGCCCGACAGGTATTCGAGCGCGAGGGGATTCTGCTCGATGAAACAAACTGAGAGAGGCCTTTTGCCAGTGGTGCGCAGCATGGCACAACCGTCCTTTCTTCGCGAGGAGCCGCTATCGAGAGCGGGTGTTCCCCCCAGAGATTCTCTCGATCCCTAAGCTCACTACCCGCTCAAGTCAAGAAGCGTTAAGAGCCCGCCACCATTTCTGCCGCTTTACCCCTTCCGTTTAGCCTAGCCCTCATAGAAGAGGATGTCAATCCCGCCGCAATGAAGAGGGTCTCCTCGTCTCCAGGTCGAGGGTGCGCTCGACCTCTCAGGGATTGTCTCACGGTGGTTGGCTGTGAAATCATCGGGGGCATTCCAATTTGCAGAGGAAGTGGATGGAGACGTCGCGCAGGTTTTGCGGCCGCGGCAGAGTTTTTTGTCGTGCGCGGAGGAGAGGCATACAGATGACAAAGGAAAGCCTCGTCTCGGCCAACGTTCGGCTCTTGGGGGCAGTGTTGAACAAGCGCACGCTCCCCATCCCGGAAGCTTTGTGCCGGAAGATCTAGCAAGCCGTAGCAACTTTGGCCGGGGGCTTCGGCCAAACATGATAGTGGCATCAATCAAATGTGGGGTTGCAGACATGTGACTCAGGGGGCGGAGCTATGGGCAGTTTAGAGCAAATTTGGGGACAGTCGCTGGCGGCGCCCGTTCCGGCGACCGCCGTCGAAGAGCCACGCTGGTATGCAATACATACTCGGGCCCGCCACGAGAAGAAGGTCACAACCCAGCTCAAGGACAACGGAGTTACGACGTTTCTGCCTTTAATCACTCAGACGCATCGATGGAGCGACCGGAACAAGACAATCCAGCTTGCGCTCTTCTCCGGTTACACCTTCGTCCGCCTCGAAAGCTCCCCGGAGAAGCGACGCGCTGTACTCCAGGCCCATGGCGTGGTGGGCTTTGTCGGCATTCATGGCGTCGGCCTCCCCATACCTGACAAAGAAATAAATGACATACAAGTATTATTAGCTCAGAACGTTACCTGTGTGCATTACCCGTTCATCAGGGTGGGACAACGCGTACGACTCCGCGGCGGTTGTTTAGACGGGGTCGAAGGGATCCTGGTAGGCAAGAACTCCGACCGGAGCCTAGTGGTCTCGATAGAGTTGATTCAGCGGTCGGTGGCGGTGCGCATTGATGGCTATGATGTGGAGACAATCTATGGCCGCTCTTATTCGAGCGGGCCAGCCACGTTTCTACGAACCGGGCCTCAGCGATCCGCTCTCTGAGCACCTCAAGACTGGGAAGCTTCGGCCAGAAGTTTAGGAATTCAGGTCAGGCATTCGCCGCCGTTGAAGGCTTAACGGCAAGTTTCCATCTTCTGCGCGTTGCAGGGCCACATCGTCACATAAGGGATCTGCCTCGATGACAGCTCTCCGCCGTCGCATCCTTCTCCAAGCTGCCAAGCTCTTTGACCTGGCGGTGATGATTTTCTCCTTCGGCCTAGCCACCTTGCTGGTGGCGTACGAGACTCCGACGACTTCGCTTGCTGAGTTCCTTTCCATGCGGGTCAAGGTCCAGAACTTTGTCCTCTTTGCGCTTTTTCTCCTCGCATGGCACCTCGTCTTTTCCTCCTTCGGTCTGTACGACTCGAAGCGTTTCTCCCCGCACTGGGCGGAGGTGTTGGACATAGCGAAGGCGACCACGTTCGGGGCCTCCATCGTATTCATTGCGGCAGTCTTTCTGCGAATCCAAATGGTGACGCCGCTTTTCATCCTGCTTTTCTGGGTTACCACAACCCTCGCAGGAGCAGGCAGCAGGGCGCTGCTCCGGTACGTGCTGGGAGGTATACGCAGGCGAGGTCACAACCTGCGCGAAATGGTTGTGGTAGGTACAAATCCGCGTGCCATTCGCTTCGCGCGCAAAGTTGAGTTCAGGCCGGAGCTAGGTTACCGGATCGTCGGCTTCGTGGACGACGCCTGGAACGGACTCGCGGAGTTCCGGAAGACGGGCTACCCGCTGCTCGCTGACTTCGCCGGTTTTCACAGTTTTCTGCGGAAACATGTGGCGGATGAAGTAATGGTCGCACTGCCGATGCAGTCCTCTTACGCGCAGGCGGCGCGTATCGCCGCACTCTGCGAAGAGCAGGGCATCGCGGTAAGGCTGCTCTCCGATATTTTCAACCTGCGCATGGCGCAGTCGACGGCTGGAGAGTTCGAAGGCGAGGCCGTTATCACGCTTTCCACCGGGTTGCCGGAGAATTGGCAGCGCCTCCTCAAGCGTACCTTGGATGTCCTGCTCTCCCTCGTGGCGCTGCTGCTGCTATCGCCCCTGTTTTTGCTGGTGACGCTGATCGTCAAGGTCACCTCGCCCGGGCCGGGCTTCTTCGTTCAGGAGCGCGTCGGCCTCAATAAGAGAAGGTTTCGCCTGTACAAGTTCCGGACCATGGTGGCGGATGCAGAACAGCGGCAACGGGAGATCGAGCACCTGAACGAGGTGCACGGTCCGGCGTTCAAGATCAGAAATGACCCGCGCCTCACGCGCGTGGGGAAGTTCCTGCGGAAGAGCAGTATTGATGAGCTCCCACAGCTCTTCAACGTCCTTAAGGGTGACATGAGCTTGGTCGGCCCCCGACCACTTCCCGTACGTGATTACGAGGGATTCGATAAAGACTGGCAGCGCCGCCGGTTCAGCGTCTGCCCCGGCATCACCTGCCTGTGGCAAATTAACGGCCGAAGCTCCCTGCCCTTCGATAAGTGGATGGAACTCGACATTGAATACATCGACCACTGGTCCCTCGGGCTCGACTTCAAAATTCTGGCGAAGACTATCCCGGCCGTTATCAGAGGGGTCGGCGCGGCATGATTGCCGAGGGTTACTGATTAAGTTCTCGTCGGACGGGCCGATACTTTTTCGGCAGGCGCCCCTGGGTGTGAATAAGCGGAGGTTCATGATCTTGAAATTCCGGACTACGAACCAGAAGCTATGCCAATGATCATAGATCAAGCGTTGAAATTATTCGTAATTGCCATGGCCCTTTTGTTTGTCCAGCTCCCGGCCCGGGAAGGAGAGCAGGTTGTCCTTTTCCCACCGCACGCCCCCGGCATCAGCTCCGATGACGGAGGGAAATTCGTTCAGCTGATGCACGTTCCGGACGTGGTGGCCTTACCTTGGCCAGTGCCCAAGCCACTCCCATCAGGGATACCGTGGTACGTGGACGTAGTGAACTTCGGACCCAACGATGTAACTTTGCGGGCAGGCCCGCGATTCTCGATTTGCTTGCGGCCCAAAGACACGGTCCGTATCATGGTGCGAGACTCAGGATATATAATCAAGCGGTAGCAGTGCTTCCTATGCCCATCTGCGTGTCCGGCTCTCGGTCTCCAATCCAGTGAATACTTCGTGTAATTTGAATGATTCCGTGCTTGCGGAATTTGTCGAGCAGGCCGCGGTAACTGATATTCATCAGTCGGGCTGCCCGTCTTACCGACGTTGAGATCTGTTACATGGCATATGGAACGCAGAGGTTCATCCACAAAGTGAGGAGTCAATCATGATTAGCTCAAAACATTTCGCTAGGGCATTGGCAATTCTTGCCGTCCTTGGCGCGGCGGCGACGGAAGCGCAGACCCCTTCGGGTGTGGTTGCGGTGAGAGCACCGGGGTCGGAGAGCGCCCAAATGGGTTCGTCTCAGCCGCAGCTCGAGCGACGCTTCCCGCGATACAAGATTCAGCGCCAGGACGTACTGCTGCTGTCCTTTCCGCTTACTCCGGAACTGAACCAGACGGTCTCCGTCCAGCCGGATGGTTACATCAGTCTGCAGAATGCCGGAAGCCTGCATGCGCAGGGACTGACGGTTCCGGAGTTGACTGTGGCTCTGAAAAAAGCCTATGAGGGAACGCTTCACGATCCGATCATCGATGTGGACCTTGAGGACTTTCAGAAGCCTTTCTTCACTGTCTCCGGGCAAGTGGGGAAGCCCGGTCAGTACGAACTGAGGGCTGATATTACGGTGGCCGAAGCCCTCGCGGTGGCGGGAGGCATGACACCCACGGCAAAGACGCAGGTCTTCCTCTTTCACCGGACCCCCGATGACTGGTTCGAGGTCAAGAAATTGAATATGAAAGACATTCTAAAGGGCAAGAACGTGAATGAAGACCCGACGATCCAGCCCGGCGACATGATCTATGTTTCCGAGAAATTCATCACGAATTTCCGCAAGTATGTCCCTTACACCGTAAATGCGGGCACATACATAACCCAGGCGCCATGAGAAATTCGGAGAGCGAAGGCGACCAGCATAGAAAGAGGTAGACAGATGCGCGAGACGGGTTTTAGGGCACCGGCTAATGAGCAAGACGCTCACATTTCCCTGCGCGACTTGGCGGCGCCGCTCTTTCGGTGCAAGCGGCTGCTGATCATTACATTCCTTTCCATCTTCGTCGCCGCGGCAGTGCTTGGCTTGCTGCAATTGGATAAGTACGAGTCGCATATAGTAATCCTGGTCAGCCGCGAACGTATGGATCCTCTGGTTACCACCCAATCCACGGATCAGATGCTCGTGACGACCCCGCCCTTGACCGATGAAGAGGTCAATTCAGAGGCGGAACTGCTCACGAGCCGCGACGTTCTGGAACAAGTGGTTCTCGCCAACGGGCTCCAACACCCACACGGCATGTCTTCCTATCTCGACTTCTTCCATCCCAAGCAGACGGAAGCAGATCGCGTAACGCGCGCCGTGCGACGGCTAGCCGATCAACTAAAAGTTCAAACCCCAACCAAGACAAACCTGATTGAGGTCACCTATGGCTCGTTGGATCCAGCCAGGGCTTATGGCGTGCTGAACAGCCTGGGCAATCTCTACCTGGAGAAGCACGCCGCAGTCCACCGGCCCCGCGGCTCCTACCAGTTTTTTGCCCAGGAGGCGCAGAAGTACAAAGAGGCTCTCGAGGCCTCCGAGGCGCGCTTGAGCGCATTTGGGCAGACGCAGAAAGTAGCCGACCCGGACGACGAGCGCACAGATCTGGCTCTGCAATTGACCGCCTCCATCGGCCAGTTGCACACGACAGAGCAGGCGATTGCGGCCGATGAGCAGCACCTCCGAAGCGACCAGGAGCAAATGAAAGTCACGCCGCAAAGATCGGCGACAAAACAGGATAAAAACACACCCGACCTTTTGCTTGAGAACCTGGGTACCAGTCTGCTGGCAGCCCAGACGAAGCGCACGCAATTGCTCCTGAGGTATGAGCCGAGTTATCCGCTCGTGCGGGAAGCCGACCAGGAGATCGCGGAAGCCAAAGCGGCAATCGCCGAAGCGGAGAAGACGCCATATCTCAACGAAGAGACGGATCGCGACCCAACCTTCGAACTGTTACGAGAGGATCTGTCGAAAACTGAAGCTGACCTCGCGAGCCAGCGGGCAAGTCTTGCGGCCAATCAGCGGGGCATAGATAGCATGCAGGCCGAGATGGTCAAGCTGGGTAACCAGTCTTTGAAGCTGGCCGACTTGCAACGTGAGGCTAAGGCCAACGAGCAGAACTATCTGCTGTATCTCTCCAAGCGAGAGCAGGAGCGCACTTCCGACGCACTCGATAGGACTCGAATCGAGAACATTGCCATCGCCGTACCGCCCGCCATCCCTGCGCTGCCGGCCCACGGTCCACTCTTTACCCTGGCTTGCGCCTTCGGCCTAGCCGTGATCCTTAGCTTGGCAACGGCATATACGGTGGACTACCTCGATCCTTCGTTTCACTCTCCCGCCCAGGTCGTCGATATTCTCGGAATTCCGGTTGTGGTCCCCAGGCAAGCTATGAGCAGGAGTTTTGATTTGATGCAGCAGATCAGTAAAGGCTACGAGTCCCCTCCGAGCCAAACTTCTGAGTTGACATTTGCCGGGTTTGAGAAAAACGGCTATGACGGCGGCCAGTCGGCTGACGAAGAAGCGCTACGGCTGGTGCAGCGTCTTTTCCTCCTGCAAACCGCAGAGACTCCGCGCGTCGTCGTCTTCGCCGGGATCGATCACGGGAATGGTTGCAGCCAGATTTGCGCCTCCGTGGCAGAGACCCTGGCGAGAAATACGCCCGAATCGGTCTGCCTGCTGGAAGCCAACTTTCGCTCATCGGCGCTGCCCGCGTTCTTCGGAACTACGAATCATTACGGCTTCGCCGATGCCTTACTTCGGGAGGGCCCCATCCGGTCCTTCGGCAAGCAGGTTTCACGCGACAACCTCTGGCTGATCTCCTCCGGCTCGCTTGCCGCGGACTCTCCCAACCCTGTGGGTCTGGGAGGCCTCAAGAACCGGATCGCAGAGCTGCGGAGTGAATTCGATTTTGTCATTATCGACGCGCCGCCTCTGACCAGGTATGCCGACGCCATCTCTCTAGGACGATTGACGGACGGACTGGTGCTGGTTCTCGAAGCAAATTCCACCCGGCGGGAGGCAGCGGTTGCGGCGGCGGAGAGTCTCCGTTCCTGCCAGATCAAAATTCTCGGCGCAGTTCTTGACAAACGTACCTTCCCCATCCCAGAGAGCATTTACAGCAGGTTGTGAAATTGCACCCGTTTATACCATTCTTCTCCTCGATAGAGCGGAGTTCGTGAATCAGATAGCTGGGCACTTATGCAAAACGATCCGCCAGAAACCTATTTATTTTCGGACTGGCGCATTGTCATTACCGGCGATTCCAAGTTAAGGAAGAAGGCGCGTGTTCCGCTGGTCCAGCGCCTTGGAGGTGAACTCGGACCGTGGTCGACCACGATCCGCAGGGACGCTTGACGGTCGAAAGGCCGCACCCACTGACCTCATGACCATACGTTGGTACTTATCGCGGATGGCTTCGATGCGGCCGGCGGAAATTGCCTGGCGCGCTCGCTCCTCCGTAACCTTGCCTCTCGACTGGGTGCACTCGATAGCGCAACCGGCGACGCCGACTCCGCATTGGACGCCACTGCGAGCCGCGCCTTATCTCATTCAGATGCACGCGTGCGGCGCCTCGATGGAGCACATCCGCGTGTTCGACCGCAAGTTTCCGCTGGGCTTCGAGTTCGATTGGCACCGTGACTATCACGATGGCCGGCAAGTGGATCGCCGTTTTGCCGGCGCGCTAAACATCCGTGATTCTGCCGTGGTGGGCGATATCAAGTATGTGTGGGAGCCCAGCCGTCACCAGCATCTTTCGGCGTTGGCGTTTGCTGCGAATGCCGAGCAGCACGCAGGCTATATTGTCCAATCGATTGATTCCTGGTTGAATGCGAATCCGTACCTTCGCGGCGTGCACTGGACCAGCAGCCTGGAGTTGGCAGAGCGCGTGCTCTCATGGGCTCTGTTGTACCCGCGCATCGCAAAGCAGGTCGCGCACGACCGGGATTTCCGCGAACGCTGGCTCCGCTCGATCTATTTGCATCTGGCGCGAATCGCTCACAAACTGAGCCTTTATTCATCAGCTAACAATCACCTAATTGGCGAGCTAGTAGGCTTGTATGTGGGTTCGTCGTGCTTCGACTTCTGGCCGAACTGCCGGGTCTGGCGCCATTCGGCGCGTCGATCGCTGGAGCGCGAAATCCGGTTCCAAGTGGGGGAAGACGGAGTCAATCGCGAACAGGCGATCGGCTACCACCTATTCACGCTCGAACTCCTCTTGCTCGCCTTCATCACCGCCCGTAACACCGAAACCCCGTTCAGCGAGGGATACGCAAAGCGGTTGTGGGCGATGACGCAATTCCTGGACACGGTGGCCACATCCACAGGGGATCTGCCATGGTACGGCGATTCGGACGACGCGCGTGGGTTTCTGTTCTCGGAGGGCGAAACCGCGCTGGAGGTTACTACACAATTGGCGGGACTCTTGTTTGACGAGCCGGCATGGCTTCGTTTCCGGACCGCGCCCACGCAGGCAGCGCGCGCGCTAGTCCCCGACCTGGTCCCCAAACTCGATCATAGCGCGCGGGCCGGGTTCCCGCCACGCGAGCTGTTTGCTGATGCCGGGATGGCCTGCGTGCGTACGAATGATGGCAAGATACGTCTACTGATGGATTTTGGTCCACTCGGTTTTAACGATACCGCCGCGCACGGCCACGCGGATGCGCTGTCCGTTTGGCTATCAATCGGCGATGAATACTTCCTTGTCGATGCTGGGACCTACGCATACCATTCACATCCTGAGTGGCGCAGGTTCTTTCGCGGCACCGCGGCGCACAATACGGCGCGTGTGGATCGTCGCGATCAGTCCGAAATGACGGGCCGCTTCCTCTGGGGTTCGAAGGCCACAGCCCGCCTACTGCGGCTGGAAAGCAACTCCGAATATGTGACCATCGAGGCCGAGCATGACGGTTATGAGCGGCTGCCCGACCCGGTCATCCACCGGCGTTCCCTCGGTTTCGATCGCGCCACCGGCAGTATTCGCATGGAAGATAGTTTCCAATGCGCGGGCAGGCACGAAATCGAGATATTCTTCCACATGCACGAGGAAGCTGCACTCCTTGGGGCTGTCGACCGTGAGGTCCGGGTGGCCTGGCGCGAGCACCGAGTCGTATTTTCTTCTCCCGACCAAAACGCTCGCTGGGATGTCGTCTCCGGGTCTCAGAGCCCTAAACTAGGCTGGCGGTCTCGCCGGTTCAACCAAAAACAGCCCATCGCCACGTTGCGCATCCGCGCGGAAATCGAGGGTCCTAGCAGAATCCGAACTCATTTGAACGTCTACTTATGAACATCAGCATTGTGGGTCTCGGGTACGTGGGCACCGTGTCTGCCGCCTGTCTGGCGAGCAAAGGACACCTCGTTTGGGGCGTGGATATCAACCGCGACAAGATCCGTATCATCAATGAAGGCGATTCGCCGATTGTCGAGAACGGTCTGGCCGATAAAGTGGCGCAAGCACGGCGCGCCGGACTGCTGCACGCCACGGGCGATATTAAGGAGGCACTGCAGGAGACGGAGATTTGCTTTGTCGCCGTGGCTACGCCAAGCCGCCCGAATGGGCAGCTCGACCCTGCCCACCTCTTGCGCGCCTGCGAGCAAATCGCCCACGCGCTCGTAAAGCTGGGCCGCTCCCAAGTCGTGGTTGTCCGCAGCAGTGTGCTCCCATCCGAGCTGAAACACTGTGAAGCCGTTTGCAACACGATTGCCCCCGGCAAGATAAAGTTGTGCGTTAATCCCGAATTCCTGCGCGAAGGCACGGCGATTCGTGACTTCGAGAACCCGCCATTCACGCTGCTCGGCGTCGAGGAGCCTGCGGTTGAAGTCGTGCTGAAATCCCTTTACGACGACTTTAACTCACCCATCTACGTGCTACCGCCCCAAGAAGCACTCCTGGTGAAGTATGCAAGCAATGTCTATCACGCACTGAAGGTTGCGTTTGCTAACGAGATCGGCATTTTGTGTCAAAGCGCCGGTATCGATGGTCACGCGGTCATGTCGATGTTTTGTAGGGACAAGCACTTGAATATCTCCGCACGTTACCTGATGCCCGGGTTCGCCTTCGGTGGGTCGTGCCTGCCCAAGGATCTGCGTGCCGTGTTGCACTTAGCCAGGCAATCGGATCTTGATCTGCCCCTGATCAATGCACTTTTTGCTAGCAATGAGAAGGTGATCGAGCGCGCTGTTCACCAAGTGATTGCTGCCGGCGCCCGCCGTGTCGGTCTCATCGGATTAAGCTTCAAGCCGAATACCGATGACCTGCGTGAAAGTCCGTACGTAGAGATTGCCGAGCGGCTTCTGGGCAAGGGCTGCGAACTTAAGGTTTACGACCCGAACGTGTCATTGACACGGCTGACGGGTGCCAACAAGGACTACATTGATCGAGTCATCCCTCATCTTTCCCACTTGCTTGTGCCGTCGTTAGCGGACCTGGCTGATTCCGAATTGGTGATTGTTGGTCACAAATATACCGGAGTGGCGGCTTTCCTCGATGACGCAGACGCGCTAGTTGTCGATCTGACTGGCCAACATCCACGGCCGACATCAAAGGAGGAAGGGAGTTGGAGCCTGAGCGCAACATTCTAATCATCGTGCAGAATCTGCCGGTGCCATTTGATCGCCGCGTGTGGCAGGAGGCTACCAGCCTTCGCAAGGCCGGTTTTGGCGTCGCCGTGGTCTGCCCAAAGAAGAAGATTTACACCAAGAGCTACGAGCAACTCGAAGGCGTCGAAATCTACCGCTATCCTTTGATCTACGAAGCCGACAAGGGTGTGGCCGGATACTTTGTGGAATTCGTTTACTGCTGGATTGCGTCACTGTGGCTGGCGCTGAGGGCCTATTCGCACAGCCCGTTTCATGCCATACACGCATGCAATCCGCCGGATACATTCTTCGCGCTTGCCATGCTGTTCCGGCCGCTGGGCGTAAAATTTGTTTTCGATCACCACGACCTGTGCCCCGAAATATATGTTGCTAAGGGCCGTCCGCGCGCGGGACTTTTGTATCGTGCGTTGCTACTGCTGGAGCGCCTCACACTGCGCTCGGCAGACATGGTGATTGCGGTAAATCGCTCCCATCGCGACATCGCATTGCAACGCGGCGGCGTTGATGCCGCCAAGGTGGTTATTGTCCGCAGCGGACCGCCTCGTGCCTGGGCTGACCTTCGGGTCGCCGAGCCCCGGCTGAAAGCCGAGCGCAAATACCTCGGTGTGTACCTGGGCGAGATGTGCCAGCAAGACGGCGTCGACCATCTCTTGCGCGCTATTCGCCACTACGCCGATTCCTGCCCCGAGGACACTCTGTTCGCGCTCATAGGTGGCGGTCCCCACCAGCAGCACATGAAAGACATGGCCCAGCATATGGGATTGAACAACTGGGTCCAGTTCACCGGACGCGTACCCGACGAAGTCCTCTGGCAGTACCTCGCAACCGCGGACCTGGGTGTCGATCCCGATCCGTACACCGAGTGGAGCAACCTCTCCACCATGAATAAGATGATCGAGTATCTGGCGTTCGGCAAGCCTGTCGTAGCATTCGATCTTACCGAGCACCGCCGATCGGCACAGGACGCTGCCGTCTACGTCGATCCGAACGATGACGCAAGACTAGCCACTGCCATTCGCGAGTTGCTGCTCGACGAGGAACGGCGTCAAGCGATGGGGCACTATGGTCAGCTGCGCTTCCGCGAGCACCTCGCATGGGAAAACTCGGAACAGGAGCTGGTAAGAATATATTCAGGGTTGCTCACTACTGCGAAGGCGGCAGGGGTACAGCCTGAGCCGCGTCGGGCAACGGACTAATGTTAAAGGTCAAAACGTACTTCGTCTCATGACTTACTGAGTGACTTCCAGTGGCAATAATATAGTTGGCTCAGTGAATCATTTGCAATCGGATCGGCCGACGAGATTGCCCGAATCTCCGTGGAAAGTCAGCGCCCCTCGACCCTCACAGGTTACGCAGCAGCAACTCCCTTGGCAAGCGGCTTCTGGGAGACAGCGTTGGTCAAGAAAGCCATGAGCAGCGGAATCTCTCGACAGCCGTGCACCTTCTGGAAGTGGCGCTCGGGCACCAGCGGGCCTGCGCCCACCCAGCGCTCCCTCTGGTCTCCGCCGCGCCAGCGCTTCACGTTGCGGCACACCGTCTTCACGGTCGAGAACGCAGACTTGATCACGTTGGTGCTGGCGAGGGTCCGGCGGCGTTCGAGGGGTAGCCGCCTTGGGTTCTGCTCGTATTTCAGCGATGCCCTTGGCGCCGGGGAAAGGGAAGAATTGCAAGAGGAGTCCGACGAGCGTTAGGAAGAAGCCGATGTCGGGGCCGGCGCCGGTTCGCCCATGCACATCGACTTGTCGGCGGCAAACTCCGGCGCGACCTTTGCCGTTCTGGAAACCTTCAGAACTGATTCGTGAACTGAAATCGAGGCAGTCAGTGAAAATCTCAGCCCAGCGCTCCTTGCGAGCATTTCATATACCAGGCCTTGATGGAATTCGGGCGCTTTCATTTCTGATCGTATTTCTTTCTCATGACGATCTCGACAAGATAATTCCGGGATTGTTCGGGGTTGCGGTCTTCTTCTTCCTCAGCGGCTATCTCATCACCACCCTGATGCGCATCGAGATAGACAGCACGGACAAGGTGTCAATAAAGGACTTTTATGTTCGCCGCGCCCTCCGTATTTTTCCTTCGTTCTATCTAACTGTGTTGCTCATTGTCTTAATAGTGAAGGCGGGGTTGTTAGGTGGGACCTTTCGCGGCGCTGATTTGACCGCAACAGCGGTATACCTGACTAACTATTGGGATATTTTCGTTCACCCAGTGAAAATGCCTGGGTTCAACGTGTTCTGGTCGCTATCCGTTGAGGAGCACTTTTATCTGATATTCCCGTTTCTCATGCTGACGATGCACCGCTTCAGGATGAAACGCTCGACCCAGGCACTGTTTCTGCTGGCTTTGTGTGCCATCGCGCTGGCGTGGAGATGCATTTTAATCTTTGGCTTCCATGTGAATAACCCCCTTCGCACGATGTATGCGACGGATACTCGGATGGATGCCATCCTTTTCGGGTGCGTGCTGGCGCTTTGGGGCAACCCGATACTGGACTCTAAGCCGAAGTATTCATGGGCTCTGACCATCGGCGGGGTGTTCTTGCTCCTCGTCTCGTTGCTTTACCGCAATCCCGTGTTTCGTGAAACATTTCGGTACACACTACAGGGGGTAGGGTTTATTCCGCTGTTTACCTCGGCCGTGCAGTTTCATGAACACTGGACGTTCAGGTGGCTGAACAGTTGGCCGCTGAGATTCTTGGGAACGTTATCTTATTCTCTCTACCTAGTGCACCTACCGATAATTTACGTTCTGCGGAAGTGCTTTAGTAACCGCTTGCTTGTGGGAGTAACAGGACTCGTGATCTCCATCGCCGTTGCATATGTATTCTATGTCGCTGTGGAGCGCCCGTTTGCGCGCTTACGCAAGAGACTCGGTTCCCGGACTGCACAGGTAAGGGCATAGATCGAAAGGAAGATATCACACATCTTCCCATCCCGCACGGATCTTTTGACTTGGGTTATGCTTCCCATGTGCTTGAATACATTTCTGATGATCAATCGGCCATAAGAGAGATTCGGCGCATGCTATCGGTCAGCGGAATTGCCATTCTGCCACTCCCGATCGTTTCGAATTCCACTGCTGAGTACGGTGAGCCCACCGGTGCGCTGGTAGATCGCCTCAGAAGATAAGTGATGAAACTGGCATCGAACGGAAACGCAGCACGAGCCGAGCCTCTGTCGGCCAACCCCTGGGTAGTGATCTGCAGCCGCACATTTCTGCTCCATGCTGCCGGAGGAAGTTCGGCGTACGTTCTGTCGATCGCGGAATATCTACGTTCGCTCGGATATCGGGTGGCTTTTCTAGCGCTCTCTCCCAATGGTTTCGGGGTGCGCCCGTTCGCCCGTTTGGGCGCCGAACTCTGGGTGTTTGACGATTATCACATCAATGGTTGGATGCGGCTCGGCTGTTGGGCGGTGCGGATCGACTCTCCCTTGCCGTGGTTGGCCGCCGGTGTGAAACTGGTGTTAAAGAAGATCGTGCCGAAGGTGGCGAGATGGCTGCCGGGGGGCATTCGCGATTGGCTCAACGAGCACGTGATGAGTCGGCGATTGGATATGTCACCGGCGTCGTTAGAAGAATTGCGCTTTGCCGATCGCCATATCCAGCGGTTGGACCCCGCAGCTGTCTATATCAATTATTTCTACATTGCCGATGTTGCGGCGCTGCCGAGGGTTACGGGCATTCCCAGCTACGTCCTCACGCATAGCGTCTTTTTCGACCGGAGTGCCTTATACGGAAAGAAGAACGTCCGGTCGGAGCACCCGGTGATCGACCAGTTCACCGAAATCGCCGCTCTCGCCAAGGCTGATACGGCCGTCGCCATACAGCAGACCGATGCCGCGATCTTGAGCCGCTTCCTGCCGGTTGGGTCAGTGGTTACCGCGCCGATGGCCATGGTGGCACGGCAGAACAATGCCGCCCGCGTGCCTGGCCGTTGCCTGTTCGTTGGTGGCGACAGCCAAGCCAATACCCTCGGCTTACGTTGGTTTCTTGAACACGTTTGGCCAAGAGTCCTCGCCGTGGAATCTACAGCACATTTGCGTGTTTGCGGCGACGTTAAGCGGGGTTTCTCCGCTCATTTCCCGAATGTGACTTTCGTTGGGCGTGTCGCCGACTTGGCCCCCGAGTATGATTCGGCCCTAGTCTGCCTAGTTCCTCTGGTGGTTGGAAGCGGTCTAAAGATCAAACTCGTTGAGGCACTATGCCACGGTCGAACCGGGGTGGCAACCTCCGTGGGGGTGCAAGGGATGCATTTTGACTCAGAGATTATCGCCGTCGCTGATGAGCCCGTAGAATTTGCAGCGGAGGTCGTCGATCTTCTGCGCAACGATGCCCGGCGTATGGTGATGGAGGCGAGGGCTTTGAATTTTGGGCAACACCACTTCTTGGCCGATTCCTGCTATCTGCGGCTCAATCCGTCATCTCATCCGAAGGTTCTTTCGCGCGCGGGCTCTAGGCAATAGCGATGGTCAAGCTGTTATCCAAGAACGCGCTAGCGCGCAACACGGCGTGGATGTCCATCGGCCATGGACTGAGACTGGTGATCCAGGCCACCTATTTCATCGTCATTAGCCGCTCTCTGGGTGTGACCAATTATGGCGCGTTTGTCGGGGTTGTCGCGCTGGCCGGCGTTCTCTCCCCGTTTGGGGCTCTGGGCTCCGGCGCTCTGCTGATCAAGAGCGTCTCGCGCGACAACCGGCTGTTCGCGTCTACGTGGGGAATGGCCCTGATCACCCTTGCGGTTTCGAGTTCGGTGTTGATTGGGACGCTACTTCTTCTCTCCCAGTTTGCTCTTCCAGCTGTCATTCCGCTCCGGCTCGTCCTCCTGGTCGCCATTTCCGACATTTTGGGGTTGAACCTCATTGGTGTAGCCTGCCAGGCTTTCCAGGCTTTCGAGCGACTCAAATGGACGGCGACGATCAATGTTCTGACCAGCGCGAGCCGGCTGGTGGGGGCGCTCATCCTTGTTCTCATCCAACGACACCCCTCGGCATTGCAGTGGGGGTATGTGTACTTTGGCAGCACCCTGGTGGTTGCGACAACGGCGTACCGTTTGGTTTCGACGAAGTTAGGGCCACCCACGCTCGCCTTTGTGCGGCGCCCGGCCGAGATACGGGAAGGGTTTTATTTCTCCGTCTCACTGAGCGCGCAAACCGTCTATAACGACATTGATAAGACGATGCTTGCCAGGCTGAGCACGTTGAGCGCTACCGGCATCTATGGAGCGGCATATCGGCTCATCGATGTCAGCTTTGCCCCGGTTTCGGCACTTCTGGCGGCAGCTTATCCCAATTTCTTTCGTCAGGGCGTTGCCGGCATATCCTCGACCCTCGTTTACGCCAGAATCTTGCTTAAGCACGCGCTCGGATACTCGGCCCTCACTTGCGTGGGAATATTGCTTTGCGCGGGCGCGGTGCCGTACGTTCTGGGTCCGGAATATGCGCGCACGGCGGAGGCCTTGCGCTGGTTGGCTCCTCTGCCCTTTCTGAAGGCATTACACTACTTTCTCTCCGATACCCTTACTGGCGCGGGATACCAAGGCCTCCGCAGCGCCATTCAGACCGCGGTGGCATTGTTCAATGTGTTTCTTAATCTTTGGTTGATTCCCGCATACTCCTGGCGCGGTGCAGCGTGGTCAAGTATCGCCTCGGATGGTCTACTCGCCTGTGCAGTGGGAACCACTGTGTTCCTATTGGAAAGCCGCCAAAACCGCCAGAGCGAGCTTGCAAGGGTAGCGCCGTAGGATGAAAATCTCATACAAAGTTCTCGGAAATACTTTCACGTTTATCGTGTTGTTCCTCTCAACGGGGGCGTTCCTGTCGTTGGTTGTGGGCGCAACCGTCCAGGCCAGCGAGGAGGGCTCGCCGCTGACAAAGGCACTCTGGGCTGTTTTATACCTAATCGTCGTCTTGCGTGTGGCCTCGCGGTATCGTCAGATCCTCCCTCTGGTTCGCGCCAATAAGTGTCTCTGTTGGTTAGTTCTTTTAGCGATTGTTTCATCTGTCTGGTCACAGGCCCCTGTTGTCACTCTTCATCATGGCTTCGCTCTCCTAGGGACAACGTTGTTCGGTATCGACTTTGCCGTTCGCTACTCGATTCGTCAACAGTTACGCCTGGTTTGTATCGTTCTCAGCTCGGTCATACTCTTGAGCATCGCAACCCAGGTTTTTCTCCCTGGCGTTCTCCCCCACCTCGGTCCCGACCCGTCTAGCTGGCAGGGAATATTTGGCCAAAAGAATACGTTTGGCATTATCGTCGTTCTTGCGGCGGTGGCGTTTCTCAGCCGTCCTCGCAATTCCTGGCGGGATACTCTGCTTATAGTTACGCTGACTGTGATAGCGGGCGCCTTGGTGGTTGCCTCGCACTCAGCCGGCGCGCTTATCCAGTTAGTTGTTATCATACTGGGATCCCGCGTACTCGTTGTACTGCGATGGAGACCGTCGAAGTTAATCCTTACGGCTTTCTTGAGCCTACTGATGGCAATTCCGACATTCTTTTGGGCTCTAAACAACCTCGAGAGAGTGACTGCGGTAGTGGGTCGCGAAGCCACCCTTACCGGGCGTACCGAGCTCTGGCGGCTTGCACGTGAAAGCATTGCGAGCCGCCCCATCTTGGGTTACGGCTACGATGTTTTCTGGGAGTTCTCGTCCGAAGAGGCAGCGCGGATCAGGAGCGCGGTCCGGTGGGAAGCACCGAGCGCGCACGATGGATACCTAGATCTCCTCCTGGACGTAGGACTTGTCGGGCTCCTTCTGTACGCTGTCGCTTACGTCGTGACCGTGCGTAGGGCTGTCGTCCTCTTTAGGAGAGGTCCTGCAACTAACATGATTTGGCCACTACTATTTCTGGTTGAAATATCATTACATCAGATTACCGAAACTAGCATTGTCATTCCGAACTCAGTTCATTGGATAATGTATGTAGCAATTGCTTTCTCAGTTAGTAAACCGTCCATTGTTCTCGAACGTAGGATGCACGATGGAGATCCCGCAGAATCTCTGCCCGAAGCTGTTCTTACGGAGGTATGAAGCCAATTGCGCGTAGCAATCTGCGTAGCTAGCTTCAAACGAACGAAGCTCTTGCAGGACCTTTTCATAGGCACCTCCGATACTTACGTTTCCTGGGAAAAGGGGGCTGTGACCCGGGCGTTACGAAGCGCGACCAGAAGTTCGAACCCATGCCGCCGGACGAGATTTACCCTCTGCAAAGCGCGAAGCAGTTTAGGTTCACTTATCATGATTTGGGAATTGGGCCGCAGGTTGAGGAACTGCTGCCCAAAAGGGTGTGCCATGGGGATGAACCGCTTTTAGGATCCCGCTGCCATTAACAGCTACGTGATCCCGCGGATGGCACCGGACTTGGGCACTGTGGTGTTGTTGAACGGTATGGCAGGCAATGAGGTTTTTGGCGGCTATTGCGAGCAATTAGCCTGTTTGACGGTAGAGCTACCGGGCGATCACCCCCGGCGCGGTTCGGACTGACTGCGGTGACGTCGTTATTCTACGGTCCAATCACACCTGGAGGATCTGGAGAACGGCGGCAGGCGAGGCTTGTTGCCTCGCTCTGATCTTAACACGGTTCCGAGCGATACCGAATAAAAAGAGCTAAAGCACCAGTGGGGTGGGGCATGTGTGGCATTCTGGGAGGGATCAACATTGTCGGATTGGCTTCTGCGTTGCCGGTGCTGCTGAACCGTATCGCACATCGGGGACCTGACGCTACCGGCACGCATGTGGAGGAGGGGCGGGGCGGAACCGTTGCCCTCGGCCATCGGCGACTGTCAATCATTGATCTCAGCGCGGCGGCTAACCAGCCTTTCGAGAAGGACGGTTACATTCTTGTCTTCAACGGGGAGATCTATAACTATCGACAGTTGACTCAGGAGCTGAAGGCGCTCGGCGTCGCCTTTCGCACCCATTCGGATACGGAGGTGGTGCTTGAGGCGTGGAAAAACTGGGGGGCTGATAGTCTGGCTCGCATGCGCGGCATGTTCGCATTCGTCATCTATGAGAGGCATAGTGGGCGCCTGGTGCTGGCGCGCGATCCTTTTGGCATCAAGCCGCTCTATGTGATGAAACGGGGCGACGGCCTTGCATTCGCGTCGGAACTGAAGGCTCTGGTACCCTTGCTTGGGGCCGTGGCCCGCGTGAATGACGGTGCCGTCCTCGCGTCGCTGGTTTACAGTTGGTTGCCCGATGATTACTGCCTTTATCACGGCGTCTTCAAGCTGGCAGCCGGGCATTGGCTGGAAGTGCGGCCCGGCGGCATTGTGGCAGAGCATGTATACTGGGACGAAAGGCGCGATCTGGCGCAATCGGATCGTGCCGAGGTAGGGGTTGAGGAACTGCGCGCGATCATCGCCGAATCTGTGAAACTCCACATGGTTTCCGACGTTCCTGTCTCGACGTTCCTCTCGGGCGGCCTCGATTCCAGCATTCTCACCGTACTGGCCAAGCAGCATGCGGGGCGGCTCGATAGCTACACGACCTTCTTCCGATCCGAGGATCAGGCGCGGGAGGCAATGCCCGACGATCTGGGCTATGCGCGGCAGGTTGCCAAACTACACGGTATAACCCTGCACGAAATCGAGCTGCAGCCCGACGTGGTCAAGCTATTGCCGCAGATGGTCGATATTCTGGACGAGCCGTTGGGGGACGCTTCAGCCATCAATGTTCACCTCATCTGCCGGGCGGCGCGCGACGCTGGGGTGAAGGTGCTGTTGTCGGGTATCGGCGCCGATGAGCTTTTCGCCGGCTATCGTCGGCAATACGCCTGCACGCTGGCCGACCGCTACCAGCGTCTGCCGACATGGCTGCGGGACGGCGTGATCGCCCGGCTGGTATCGGCGCTGCCGGTTGCCGGGGAGAAGCGCGGCTATCGCACTATCCGCTGGTCCAAACGTTTTCTCAGCTTCGCCAACCTCCCGGAGGCGCAAGCCTTTTTTCGCAGCTACACCCATTACGGCCGATCCGAACTTGTTGCCGCGATGGGGCGCGAGATGCCGGCCGAGGTCGAGGAGCTGTTTCACCGTCATGCCGTCCTTTACGCCCAAGGGCCGGCTGGCGACCACGTGAACCGCATGTGCTTCACCGATCTCCGGCTATTCCTCCGCGGGCTCAATCTTTTCCTGACAGACCGGGCCAGCATGGCCGCTTCCACCGAGGTGCGCGTGCCTTTCGTCGACGTTGAAGTGGTCAAGGCGGCCTTCGCCACCCCGGGCGCGCGGAAGATCGTCGGTCAGGAAAGTAAGGCCATCCTGAAGACGGCGGCCGAGGCTTGGCTGCCGCGATCGATCATCTATCGGCCAAAGGCCATGTTCAGCATGCCCCTGCGGTCTTGGATCCGGCGTGATCTGCGGGAGTTAGTGGACGACACGCTCTCCGAGGGGGAGATCGTCGGTAGAGGCTATCTCAACCGGCAGCACATCCGCACCCTGATCGAACGGGACCGCGCGGGAATCATGGATAATTGCCGGGAAATCTGGAAGCTTCTGACCCTCGACCTGTGGTTGCGGCAGCAGAAGGAGCAGGCCGTGGCCGCGCCGGTGACGGGCTGACCAGGAGATGAAATGATGGGCGCCAAGCCGATCAAGGTCGCGATCCTCCACCAGGGATTCATCCCGCACTACCGCGTGCGGTTCTACGAATTGCTAAGTCAAGTCAGCGGGACGCAATACGTAGTGTTTCATGGGGCGCCGGCCTCCGGTAGTGGCTGGATCGCGGCCAAGGGGCCGTTCAACTTTCCCAATCGCTGGGTCGAGAACCGGGAACTGCATCTCGGTGGATGGCTAGCGCTCTATCAGCCGGCGATCGGAGAGATAATGGCCGGGGGCTATGACGTCGTGGTGCTCGGCCATGAGGTCAAGTTCCTTTCCAACATTCTGTTGGCGCTGTTATGCAAGGCGCGCGGCATTCCCGTTCTGTACTGGGGCCTCGGTTATCACATAAAGGGCAACTTCGGTTTTACCTCGGAAAGCAAGAGATGGGTCGATTGGCTGGCGGCCCGGGTCAAGAATGGCCTGATTCGACTGGCCGACGGCTATCTTGCCTATACCAAAGGGGGGGCCGAACGACTGGCGGCGATCGGCTTTCCGCCACAGCGTACCTTCGTCCTGCAAAATACTATTGACATGTCGGCGCAATGCCGGATTTACGACACCCTGAAGGATGCCGATCCGCAGGCTCTTCGCCAGGCCTTCGGGTTGCAGCCTGATTCAGTTGTTTTGGTCTATATTGGTCGCTTGCTGGAGGACAAGCATGTCGATGTGCTGATCGAAGCCATCGCCCGCCTCAATCGCCCGCCCGATTCCAAGGCTGCCGTCGAGGCCGTGATCATCGGCTCTGGCCCGATGAAGGACGCTTTGGAACTGCAAGCGGGTGGTAGCCCCGCCGTCAAATTCCTCGGCCCAATCTTCGATGATGCCCTGATTGCTCGCTACATCAAGGTCGCGGCGGCTGTGGTGATTCCCGGGCGGGCCGGGCTTGCGATTAATCATGCCCTTGCCCAAGGGCGCCCGATCATTACGCGGAACCACACGGTGCAGGGCCCCGAATTAGAGTATATCTCGAACGGCTATAATGGCCTGATCATCGACGGCGACATCAATACGTTCGTCGCGACCCTGGACCGCTTCGTGGGTTCGCCGGATTGGCAGCGCCAGTTGAGCGATGGCGCCCTGCGCAGCCGCGAGGGGCTTCGCTTGGAAAATATGGTGCAACAATTCGATGACGCGGTGAAGGCCATCATCGCCCGGACAGGGACCGTATCCCCGCGGTTGTCTGAATAGGAACGGTAAGTCGGGGCGCACTCGATCAATTGTCCGAAGATGGGAACCACGCAGGAATTACAGATCCAAGACTTCTGGGAACATCACCCCTGCGGTGACCATCAGTTGGGCGGGCTCGCCGCCGCCTTCGCCCAGGACTACGAGATCTTCTTCCGTGAGTATGATGCTCTTCGCTATCGGCGCGAAGGCCATATTCTCGGATGTCTGGATGGCATCAATTTTAGCGGCAGGAAGATCTTGGAGATCGGCCTCGGACAGGGCGCCGATTCGGAGCAGATCATCCGCCGCGGCGGCTATTGGTCGGGCCTCGACCTGACGACCGAATCGGTGGCGCGGGTGCGCACCCGCCTTCAATCGCGCAACCTGCCCTATGACGATATCCGGCAGGGGAGCGCCTTGCAGATCCCCTTTCCGGATGCTTCGTTCGACATGGTTTTCAGTCATGGCGTCCTGCACCACATCCCCGAGATCCGTACGGCACAGGCTGAGATCGCTCGTGTCCTGAAGGCAAACGGGGAACTGGTCATCATGGTCTATGCCAAATGGTCGTTCAATTATATCGTGGCGATCGGCCTGGTTCGCCGCCTTGGCTTGTTGGCAATGCATTTTCTAGGGATGAATCCAGGAGGAATCTATCGCGATCATCTTCAAAATGCTTGCAGATCTGGATTGTGGAATTACATGAAGATGGAAAATTTTATCCATAAGAACACGGATGGTCCGCATAACCCCTATTCGAAGGTCTATGATCGGGCTGAAATCCGAAAGGATTTCCCCGCGTTCCGTATCGTCAAAAGCTACAAGCGGTGGATGCATGGACCGCCTTTGCCCGTGTCCTGGCTGCCGTTGGGCAAACTCATGGGCTGGCATCTTTGGGTCCACCTAAAGCCGCTCACGGGTGTTGCATCGGGAACCCAGCCGCTGGCGGAGATTAAAGGAGAGAACTAGAAATGGCCGGATCTCATATCCTCTCTCGACGCGAATTCCTGGCCGGAGCCGCAGCCGCGACTGGACTGAGCGTGATCGAGAGGTGCGCGACAGCATGGGCACAGGGGGTGCTCTTGGCCGACAACCCGTATCAACCGGCTGCCGAACCATTGCAACTCGCCGAGCTGGCGGGCAGCAAGGGTATCCTTTATGGCACGGTCGTTGGCCCGCGGCGGTTGCCACCGGCGCCGGCGCAGTGGGATGCGGACCCTTACTGCCAAATGATCAAGCGGCAGTCAGCGATCATCACCAACGCCAATATGCATTTCGACCTCGTGGAGCCGATGTCGGGACAGTTCAACTTCACTGTAACTGACCGGATCACGGAATTCGCCCTCGGCAACGGGTTGCAAATGCGCGGGCACGCTCTTTGCTGGTACGCGCACTTTCCCAAATGGATGGCGGAAATGGATCGCGGCACCGCCATCCAAGCCATGGAGAACCATATCGGCGTGGTGGTGGCGCGTTACGCCGGCAAAGTGCATTCATGGGACGTGGTCAACGAAGCCCTGAATCCGAGCGACAAGGCGCCGAATGCCATGCGGATCAGCGGGTTTACCAAGACCATCGGCTGGGATTGGATGGACTTTGCGTTCCACGCGGCGCGGCGCGCGGACCCGCACGCTTTGCTGACCTATAACGACTACCGCATCGAAGTGACCCATTACGGCGATAGCGATGGCCGGCGCGCCGGAATGCTGAACCTGCTCGACGATTTCCGCCGGCGCGATATTCCCATCGACGCTATCGGCATTCAGAGCCATATCGATTACGGTGCCTGGAAATATTTCAATGCCGTGGCTTATGCCAATTTTCTCAAAGAGATTGCCGCGCGTGGCGTAAAGATTTTCCTGACCGAGCTTGACGTGACCGACACGGGCTCACCCACGGACCCCGCCGAACGTGACCGGATCATCGCCGACGTCTATCGAACCTACCTGTCTGTGGCACTTGAGAATCCGGCAGTGGTCCTGGTAGTTAATTGGGGGTTGTTCGACCCGGAGGCTTGGCAGAACTCCCCCTATACCAACAATCCGAACTTCCGGCGCGCGGATGGCACTCCCATGCGTGGGCTACCCTTCGATTCCGACATGCGGCCCAAACTTGCGGCGCAGGCGATCGCGAGGGTTTTTGAGACCACGCGCCAGCGGTGAAGTTTATCATCGTGTATCGAGCCCTATTCCCACCAGCCTTCCCGCAAACGGATTTTGCCAAGGGCTCTGCGGTGCGGTCTGGACTTCCGTGGTGCCCAGGTCTCTGCGGCGATGGCGGAAATATTCCCCGTAAATCTGGTCCCGATCTCGGATCAAATACCGCGGCGCCATATCGTCGGGGAAAGCTTCCAGGATTGGTGAGCGGTCCATGCCCCCGTCGGATGTGCCGTCACGTTGAAATGCGCGACACGCCGGCGATGAGGCGCCAGCACCCCAAATACCAAGAACACTCGAAAACTGGCGGTGGGCACCGTGAAGAAATCGACCGAGACCCAACCCTGGACATGATTATTCAAGCAAGCCTTCCAAGTCTGCGAGGGGGCTTCCGATGCTTGGGCATCAGTCGGGAAACCGTGCGCTCGGAAATCTCCATTCCCAGCTTGAGCAGTTCCCCGTGAATGCGAGGCGCACCCCCATAGGGATTGGCGGTCGCCATCCGCTTGATTAAAGCTCTGACCTCCGCACTCGCTTGCGGCCGCCCCCCACTTTTTCGCGGCGAAATCCTGGTCCAATAGATGCGGAAACCCTTTCGCTGCCAACCCCCCACCGTATCACCGGTCACCATGTGCAAGGCTTGTCGCCAAGGGGCCCAGATTCGGGAAAGTACCACCCAGAACAATCGGTCGCCGTTCCTTAGTCTGGGAACTCCGTTCCTTCTCTTCAGCACTCCCCGCTGTTGTCGCAAAGCCAGATTCTCCAGGGCCAAGTCACGGCGTTCTCGAAGGGTCGCAATTACAAAAATGGCCAGCCATCGCAGTGTCTCGATCATGGGTTGGAGTGCGGAGGCAATGACCTGAATAATCACCGGATTTCGTGCCGATGGAGTTTTGGCGATGGACAGGATCTAGGCCTGGCCGTTCTTGACGCGGATCTCGAACGCCCGGAACAAGCGTGGATGCCGATGTTCGAGCGCGAGAGATGAGGCAACTATTGGGGGCGACTTCTGGCACGCCCAGAGTGGAAGCGCCTGTGGCGAAAGGGCGCTCGCGCGCTCGCCGCCTTGAACGGCAAGCCCGGAACGGTCGCTGCGGGCGTGAATAAACACACATCAGACATGGACGCGACAACCGAGGGGATCGGCGTGGTCAAGCAAGGCATGGATGCCGTGCAAAGGGTTGTTGGGAAGCGCGCGGCCCCAGCCCCCAAAAACCGGCCGCGGAGGAGGAGGATGTCTAAGCTGCCGCGCAGTGACACTGTCGCTTGCCTCTGACCAACCGGAGAGGCCCCGGTTCCGCCCGCCAATCCGCACCCTGGCGGCTCCACATGCTTTCCCGCGCAGGCGGCAGTCAGCCATGGCATCCGTCGTGCCAACCGGGAAAAGCCGGACTAATATCTTTCTAGAACAGCCCAACCCACCACCTAAGCCGGATTCGGAACGATAAACGCTAGTGCTTTATTGGAAGCGCGCCGACGAGAAGTCGGTGGGTCCGCGGGAGAGTCACAACGGCGCGCTTTCGATAAAGCCGTTTGAACGGAGCCGCGTTACGACCGTATAGAGTTTATATCGTGCTTTCTGTGCTGGGTGGGAGGGCGGTGCGTGAGAAAGGCGAGTGGGACGGGCGGCGAAGCGAAGCGGAACGGAGAGTGGAGCATAGATGCGCCTCGATAGAAGACGATGGAGGTGCAAGGCGCGAGTGATCCGGGTGTAGAAAGCACACGAAGAGTGTGGGCGCGGAAGGCCGTAAGCCTTTTGGGAATAGTTGCGATCCAGAACTGTCCGGTCATAAGTCGAAAAGATTGAGCTGATTGCAAGACATCTCTAGTTCGTCTGAACGATGTATCTGTGAAAACGCCTGTAAAAGTGGCGTTTTTTCGAAAAGTGAGAGGCTTAAAATTTGTGATATTGGGTACAGGTTGAGTTCGAGCCCCAGGTGCTTGCGAACGATGGCCAGCACCACATAAACGGCGATCGCGATCCAGATTTGAGTTTTCACCGCGTTGGGTGAGAGCCCCTAAAATTTCTTGAGGCGCAGATGCTGTTTGATCCACTTGAAGAACAATTCGACCTGCCAGCGACACTGGTAAAGTTGCTGGATGATGAGCACCGGCAAAAACAAATTGTTGGTCAGGAAGACGAGGATCTTGTCGGTGGCAGCGTCGTGGTAACGAATGCGCCGCAAGGGTTGGGGATAGGAGTGGGCGGGATAAAAGCTTCTCAGGCGAATGGTCGGATCGCAACGGAGACCGGTGGTCTTGTCGACGGGAAGCGAGCGGAGACGCCGAAAAGCAAAATCCTCGCGCGCGCGGGTGACGAAGAAAGCCCGCGCCTGATCGAGCGCATAGAGGCGGGCAAAATCCAAGTAGCCGCGGTCCATAAGGTAAATGGAACAGGGTTCGAGGAGGAGTTCGTCGAGGATGTGAATCTCGTGGATTTTCGCGGGCTGGACGGCTATGAAGGCAGGAATGTTGCCCTGCAGATCGAGCAGCGTATGCATCTTGACGGCAGCATTTTGGGCGCGATAGCGTGCCCAGGGAAAAAGCGAAAAACACAAGTCGATGGTGGTACAGTCGAGCGCATAGACGGTCTGCTGCAACTCCACGCCGAAGGCTTCGTCGGCGTACAAGGACCGCGCCGTGGCGATCAGAACTTGCGCCAGGTCGGCGTAAATCCGATAGTCGCGCGTTTCGTTGGCGTCGGCGAGCGTGCTGCGCGAGATGTGGCCGCGCACTCCCGAGTGATACAGCTTCGGGCCCAAGGCGCCCAGACAAATTTCGATTTCGCGCAAACTCTCCCGCCCGGTCAGTTGCGCAAAAGCCATACAGAGAAATTGGTCCCAACAAGAAAAGGTGCTGACTTTGTAGTTGCTGCCATAGCGATTCACACAGCGCCGAAACTCGTGCGCGGGAATGAAATCCATCCACTGCGCAAAGATCGTTCTGCCTGCCTGCATGCGTCGCCCCCTCCCGGGGAGCCGACCCAGCATGGCCAAAAAGGCATCCGAAATTCAAATCGAAAACGGCTCGTTTCAATGGCAAGCTCATGAATGAAAATAGCTTAGCGCAAAATCAAAATTCAATGACCGGACAGTTCTGGTTGCGATCGTTTCATGAGGTCCTTGCCAGGGGAAGGGGTGGAGAACGCCGAGCGATCGGGGCGGCGCTGAGTCGCTCCAAGATGATCATGGGCCCGCCGCATTGCGGACAGGTCCAGGGAGAAGTAGGGG
>Ga0326728_10004387_pt1 | contig 41816 bp, 38 predicted proteins | sample MB3enrmetagenome_FD_207602 | JGI IMG/M metagenome (GOLD analysis project Ga0326728, IMG submission 207602) | Lab enriched peat soil microbial communities from McLean, Ithaca, NY, United States - MB31MN | ecosystem: Environmental > Terrestrial > Soil > Wetlands > Peat | place: USA: New York... | reverse complement strand
CAACCCCAGGGTGGCGCTCCGCTTACCCTGGGCTGTTATAGGCAGCCCCTTCGGGGCAAAAACCCATCCCCGGGTACTCATTTCCGTGAAGAACCTTTTATTTCTCCCCGACCTGATTTGATCGATAAGGAAATGAAGCCTTGTCCTATCGCGGGCCGAAGTAGGATACGATAGAGTCCACAAGCCCGCGAATGGTGTACTCGGAGGGCATGATAGAGGTCTTCAGGCCGAACTTCGAAGCCGTCTCGGCCGTTATCGGCCCTATACAGGCCACGGCTGTCCGGTCCGCACAGCACATGACGTCCTCTTTTTGGACAAGGGCGAAAAAGTTAGAGACGGTGGAAGAAGACGTAAAGGTAATGCAGTCTATCTCGCAATTCCTGAGGAGCGCGCCGATCTTGCCGGCATCCTGCCGCGGGAGAACCGTCCGGTAAGCGGGCACGACGTCAACCAGGGCGCCGGCTTCCCTGAGTTTTTCGGGCAGTATTTCACGGGCAGTCTCCGCGCGCGCAATGAGAAAACGTTTGGAACGCACGCCAAGTTCTCCAAGAGCTTCCAGCAACCCTTCGGCCCGGTATTCGGAAGGGACCAGATCCGGGCGCAGCATGACCGATTCGAGTGCTTCGGCGGTTTTTGGTCCTATCGCGGCGATTCGGACGCCCTTCAGTTCCCGAGCGTCCCTGCCGGCCGAGAGCAGCCTTTCTATAAAGTACCGGACGCCGTTCACACTCGTAAAGATCACCCAGTCGTATTCGGCCAGGTTGCGTATAGCGCCGTCAAGGGGCTCCCACGACGGTGGAGCACAGATGCCGATTGTCGGAAACTCGATGCATCTGGCGCCGAGTTCTTCGAGCAAAACTTTGAAGTCGCTGGCCTGTTCCCTTGCCCGTGTAATAAGCACGCTTCGGCCGAACAGGGGCCGCTTTTCGAACCAGTTCAGATCTTCACGGCACTTGACCACTTCACCGACGACTATCATTGCCGGCGGTTTCAGGTTGGCTTCCCTGGCCTTGTCCACGATATCGGAAATCGTGCCCGTAATGGTTTGCTGCATAGGGGTCGTGCCCCAGCGGATAAGAGCGACAGGGGTTTGGGCGGACCGGCCGTTTTCGACAAGATTCCGGCAGATTTCAGGCAGGTTTTTCACGCCCATGAAAAAAACCAGCGTCCCGGCTCCGGTCGATATCTTGTCCCAGGCGATCTTTGATTCCTTCTCGTCTTTGTCGGCCCTTTCATGCCCGGTTATGAAGGCGATTGTGGCTGTAAAGTCGCGGTGCGAAAGCGGTATGCCCGCATAGGCAGGCACCGCCACGGCCGCAGAGATGCCCGGTACGGCTTCGAAAGCGATGCCGTGTTCGACCAGCGCCTGTGCTTCTTCGCCGCCCCGGCCGAAAACGAAAGGGTCCCCGCCTTTTAGCCGCACGACTATATTTTCCCGCCCTTTTTCGACCAACAGGGCATTGATCCCTTCCTGACCGAGGGTATGATCGCCGCCCTTTTTCCCGACGTAAATCCGTTCGGCGCCGGCTGGAGCGAACTTGAGCAATTCCTCGTTGGCCAGGTAATCGTAAACGACCACCTCCGCCCTTTCCAGGACTTCCTTTCCCCTGATCGTTAAAAGACCCGGGTCCCCCGGTCCGGCCCCAACCAGATAGACTTTCCCCTTTTTCGCTTTAAACTGCAAACTCCTCCCCTGCTCCTTTCTCTCCGCTTCGCGCGACGCCGTAGATTTCATCCAGTATTTTCCTCGCGCCAAGACCGAGCAACTCAAGGGCGACCCTTTTTCCGAGCCCGGCCGCGTCTTCGGGAGGCGAGACGCCCGATGCCCGAAATATTTGCCTGCCGTCGAGCGAAGCAACCATTGCGGAAAGTTCCACGATTTTTCCGGCGAACCTGGCATGGCAGCCGATTGGGACCTGGCAGCCGCCCTCGAGTTCCTTCAGCAGGCTGCGCTCGGCCCTGACGGTAACAGCAGTTTGGGTATGATTCAGGGGAGCAAGAAGCCCGAGAATTTCGCCGTCCGCGGATCTCGCCTCGATCCCGAGCGCGCCCTGCCCTACAGCCGGTACGAATTGGGCCGGGTCCATGCACATCGTTATCCTGTCCTGCCAGCCCATCCGCCTGAGCCCGGCGGCCGCAAGGATAATCGCATCGAACTGTCCCTCGTCGAGCTTTCGAAGGCGTGTTTCCAGATTTCCGCGAAGATTGCGCACCTCGAAGTCGGCGCGCATGGACCGTATCTGCGAGCCTCGGCGAAGGCTGCTGGTGCCTATTACCGCTCCATGACACAGGTCGGCGATCGTTCGGCCCTCTTTGATGATTAAGGCGTCCCGCGCGTCCTCCCGCTCCGGAATTACTGCAATCTCCAGTCCCGCGGGCAGATCGGCAGGAACGTCTTTCATGCTATGGACCGCCAGGTCGGCAGCCCCATCGAGCAGGGAGTCCTCGATTTCCTTAACGAAAAGGCCCTTGCCTCCTACCTTTGCCAGCGGCACATCGGTGATCTTATCCCCGGTCGTTTTGATAACTTGGAGCTCAAACCGCAATTCAGGCCACAGCTTTTCCAGGGCCTCCTTTACGGCCCTGCTCTGCTGAAGCGCGAGCATGCTGCCGCGGGTCGCAATCCGGATCACGTCTCTTGTCAAATGTGTTTCCTTTTTCAAGCCCTTCAATGACAGGTGCTGCAGCTTCCGCTGTGGCACCCCGCGCAACCCGAAGACGCTCCGCTCATGCGACTGCTTGCCGCCCCCTTGTCCCCCCCACTCTTAAAGCCGCAAACCGACATCATCTTATGGACTTCGCCGGACTGGCATTTCGGGCAGTTGACCGCCTCATCGCTCCTGAAAACTAGTTTTTCAAAACATTCCGAGCAGTTGCAGCACTCATACTCGAATATCGGCATCGAAACCTCCAAATAATGCAAGCCTGTTTCCGGACCTGAAACCGCTTCGCGCTTTTATTTTAACCCCAGATGGACGTCATCCAAGCATAACATGTCAGGGAGCAACGTCCAACTCCATAAGATCGCCGTCCCCGACGGATTTGAGGGCGCCGGGTTCACCGATGACCCTTCCCAGCACATTAACGGGACCGGCGGGGCGGATCTCATTCCCATGGCTGATCGGGGTCGGACCGAAAAAAATGCAGAACGCCCGGCCCGGCGGCCAGTACCCGAGATCGCCCGCCTGCACGAGTTCCCTGGCGGTTGAATCGAGCTTCACATCCACGGGAACCTGAAAATAGATTTCATCGCCCCATGTCATGGCCTCGGCGCTAAACGGCAGGATGCCGAAGAGCGCCTCCGCCGCCTGCGAATCGTTGAGTTCGGCGCTCATCTCCAAAGCGCCGGACCGGATGACGATTTTGCGGCCCATCAGCTCCTCCTTTTCCGGAAGCGGTGAGAAGAGGACGCCGTCTTACGCGCCCTCGATCTCATCCATAACCGCCGTCATCAACAGCGGGAACATTATTTCATGATGGCCGGTAAGACTTATGCCCGTGCCGCCGTCAAGCGTCGGCCTTTGCACCACGTTGACCCGAGGCCTGTACTGCCGCAGAAAATCCATATTCACAGTGGTCAGGCCGTCGAGGGGAAAACCCAGATTCCTGGCCACGCTGACCGCCTTCAAAAACACCTCCGGGATTATTACGGCCGAACCGAGGTTTATAAAGACCCCGTTCCGGAGGGTGCTCACAAGAGAACACAGCAGCCGGAAGTCAAAGTGGCTGAGAGCCCCCATTTCAGCGCCGTTCATTTCCGGATGCATGTGTATGATATCGGTGCCGATCGCCACGTGCACGGTTACGGGAAGGCCGCGCCGGGCAGCCGCTGCCAGGATGCTCGATTCCGCATAAGGCGCTCCTTCCGAAAGCAGCGCCTCTCCGACTGCCCGCCCAAGTCCCCCGCCGCCCCGGGAATACGCGATTGAAACAGCCCGGTGAATGAATTCGGAAGTCTCGCGCGCCGTCCCGAATTCGCCGCTCCCGAGGCGCGCCGCGACGTCTTCCGAGGTCTTAGCGGCCAAAGCGATTTCCACATCGTGAATGATCCCGGCCCCATTCATGGCGATTCCGGACAGAATGCCCCGGTCTATGGCGCCGATGATCAGCGGGTTCAAACCCACCTTGATCGGGTGGGCGCCCATCCCAAGAATGACGGTCTTTTCGGCCCTGACTGCTTCGGATATGGCCGAAACGGCCTTTCGCAGGTCTTCGGCGGCCAGTATCGAGGGCAGATAATCCCAAAAACGCCGAAACGAGCTCCGAGGCGGCACGGGGCGTGCGAAATCCGCAATCGAAACCTTGCTTTGCCGGTCCTGAAGGCTGGTCGTTTGAATCCCCTCCAGGTCAATGGGTTCCCAAATCCCTTGACGTGCCGCCATCGTTCCTACAGTCTCCTCACTCCCTCTATCTTTTCCCCGCATCTCCGATTGCCGCCGCCGAAGGCAGCGGCAATCCCGGCAGGCGGTCCCACCGCCCGTCAGGATTACACGCGCTTGATTTTAGCCCCCACCGCGCACAGCTTTTTCTCGATGGCCTCGTAGCCCCGGTCCAGGTGATAAATCCGGTTGATCTCACTTACGCCTTCGGCCGCCAGGGCCCCCAGGACCAGGGAGGCCGAAGCACGAAGATCGGTAGCCATGACGGGCGCGGCCGAGAGTTTCTTTACTCCGCGGACGACGGCGGTCCTGCCGTCCAGATCGATATCGGCGCCCATGCGCCGCAATTCGAGAACGTGCATGAAGCGGTTTTCAAAAATTCGCTCCTTTATCAGGCTGACCCCGTTTCCAAGGGTCATCAACGCCATGAACTGAGCCTGCATGTCCGTCGGAAAGCCCGGAAAGGGCTGTGTTTCAATGTTGGTGCTTCGTATTCTGCCCTTCCGGCTGACCTCCACGACGTCGCCCTCGCAACTGATTGCAAGGCCGGCTTCTCTCAGCTTTTGGATGACAGCATCCAGGTGTTGCGGCCTGCAGCCTTTGAGCCTTAGACTGCCTCCGGTGATTCCGGCTGCTATGAGGTACGTGCCGGCTTCAATCCTGTCCGGTATTACCTCGAAACTCGACGGAGTAAGCTCACGGACGCCCGTGACGGTAATTTCGGCCGTGCCGGCGCCTTCGACTTGCGCGCCCATCCGGTTCAGGTAATCGGCAAGAGCAACGACTTCCGGTTCGCGCGCCGAGTTTTTCAGAACCGTCACCCCGTCAGCCAGACAGGCGGCCATTATAATGTTTTCGGTCCCGGTTACCGTTACCTGATCGAAGGAGATGACAGCGCCGTGAAGCTTCTTTGCCCGCCCCATGACATAACCGTGATCCAGGACGATATCCACGCCCATCTGATCGAGCGCTTTGAGATGCAGGTCTATGGGTCTGGCCCCAATGGCGCACCCGCCCGGAAGAGAAATTCGAGCGCGCCGGTGCCGGGCCAGCATGGGTCCGAGGACGAGCACGGATGCGCGCATCGTCTTGACCAGGTCGTATGGGGCCTCGAGCGTGTGGATATCGGAAGTGTCTATCTCAAGGGCCTCATTGTGAGTGGAACTTGCCCCCATGTGCGCAAGCAGGGACTGCATGGTCCTTATGTCTCGCAGGTGGGGAACGTTGGTGAAGCTGTGCTTTCCGTTCGCGATGAGGGTAGCCGCCATGAGGGGCAGCGCGCAGTTCTTGGCCCCGCTGATACGCACCTCGCCGTTCAAAGGGGCGCCTCCTTCTATAACGAGCCTATCCATCAGCCGCCTCCCCCGTGCTTCGGATGTGCAGGACCCGCTTAATACCCGAGTAGTCCTCAATGAACTCGACCTTCGAGGTCGGGTCCGCTGAAAACTTCTTCTCGAGAGTTTCCGCCTGGCCCTGTCCGATTTCCATGAGAAAAGATCCCCGGGGTTTCAGATATGATCGAAAGCTTTCAATAATCCTTAAAATCAGCGCAATGCCTTGTCTTCCGCCGCCACGAAGGGCGGAACGGGGCTCATAATTGGCGATTTCCGGTGCAAGGTCAAGAATTTCCGCATCGGAAACATAAGGGGGATTTGAAACGATGATGTCGAACAGGCGCCCGGGGGCTATCGCTTCGAACAGATCGGCGACCACGAAATCCACTCGGTCGGCAACGCCGTTTCGCACCGCGTTGAACCGCGCCATGTCCACCGCCGCCCACGATTTATCGGTCGCCACTACCTTTATCGAAGTGCGCTCATGGGCAAGCGCCACCGCTATGGCCCCGGACCCGGTCCCCAGATCCAGGACCAGGCTGGGCCGATCTCCAGCGATCTCCAGAGCCTTTTCCACGAGCACTTCGGTTTCAGGGCGCGGTATGAGCACGGCCGGGGAGACCCTGAATTCGAGAGACCAGAATTCCTGCTTTCCGGTAATATACTGAGCGGGCTCGAAAGCAGCCCGGCGGCGCACGAAGCCCCGAAATCGCGCAAGTTCTTCGGTGGAAAGCGGCTTGTCGTAGTTAAGATAGAGCTGGATTCGTTCGACTCCCAGGGCGTGGGCCAGAAGCACTTCCGCATCGGCCCTCGGCTGCTCGAATCCGTTGTTTTTGAAGTACTGGGTTGTCCACTGCAGGACCTTCAGAACGGTCCATTGATCTTCCATTCACTTGCCTTAGTATAACGGATGTCGGATAACGGATGGCCGGGTAGCAGGCGAAGATCGGGACTTGAAGGTCCGGACCACCATCTCTCCGATTCGATACCCGACTTCGTTCGATTCTGCAATCGAAAATGGGAAAAGTGAAACAGAAGGCCTCAAACGAGGCGTGCCGGTCCCGGCTTTGCCGGCCGCCCATAAAGGTTCCCGTGCGCAACCGATATGGATTTTTTCACTCAGTGTTGTACATATGTCAGTCAAAGGAGGAGGAAACATCATGATGCCGGTTGGACCGTTAATGATAGAGCATCGTCTCATCGAGAGGATGATTCGGGTGATCGGTGCCGAACTGAACCGGATCGAGCAAAAAGGGAAGGTAAATCCGGAATTCGTGGACGTAACAGTGGATTTCATAAGGACATACGCGGATAATTGCCATCACGGAAAAGAAGAAAAAATCCTCTTCAGGGACCTCAAGTTAAAGCCTCTTGCCCCGGAGCTGGAACGCATACTCAGCGAACTGATCGAGGAGCACCGTAAAGGCAGGGAGGTGGTGGGGCAGTTGGTTGCAGCCAAGGAACAATACCTGAGAGGTGAAAGCCGGGCCGTCTCCCTCATAATAGAGGGAATGCGCTGGCTGGTCGATTTCTATCCAAAACATATAGAAAAGGAGGACCGGCACTTTTTCCTGCCCTGTATGGGCTATTTTACCCGGGAAGAAAAGGACGCCATGCTGAACGAGGAGATGGATTTCGACAGAAATTTCGTCCACGCAAGGTACAAAACCGTCGTGGAGAGCGCGGAGCTGGCATCCGGGTTGAAATGATCAAAGCTCGCAGCGGGTGAAAAACAGTCTCTTCCAGGAAAATATCCGGAAAATGGTCCAGTAGTTATGTCTTTCCTATTGCCGCGCACTACGCTCGTTTCCCTTATCGTCGCCAGCGCCCTGTTCATGGAACTGCTTGACGGGTCGATCATCGCCACGGCCGTGCCGGCCATCGCCAACTCGCTGCAAACGGACCCGATTCACCTTAACCTCGCCATAACGGCCTATCTGTTTAGCCTGGCGCTTTTCATCCCGCTCAGCGGTTGGGCGGCCGACCGCTTTGGCGCACGCACGGTGTTCAGGGCCGCTATCATTATTTTCACTTTCGCCTCGGCCCTTTGCGGCTTCTCCCAAAACCTGGCGCAACTTGTGTGCGCACGCCTCGCGCAAGGACTGGGCGGCGCCATGATGATGCCCGTCGGCCGGCTCGTGTTGCTGAAGATGGTCCCCAAAGACAAACTGGTGAGCGCAATGACGTGGTTGACGACGCCAGCCATGATAGGTCCGGTCCTGGGGCCCCCGGTGGGCGGCCTGATCGTTACGTACTTTTCATGGCGCTGGATCTTTTTTGTCAACCTGCCCATCGGCCTTTTGGGCATCGTTCTCGTCTCCCTGTACATAGAAAACATTCGCGAGGAAGAAGTTGCGCCCCTGGATATACTGGGGTTCCTCCTGATGGCCGCGGCCCTGGCCGGACTGGTTATCGCCTTTGAGACCGTAGGCCGCAATCTGTTGTCGAACGAAGCAATCGCAGCTTTCCTGATCGGAGGCCTTCTTTGCTTCGCCCTTTACATCATCCGCGCGCGGCGCGTGTCCGCGCCGATTGTCGATCTTGACCTGTTCAGGCTTTCCACTTTTCGCGCGCCCATGGCAGGCGGCTCTTTGTTTCGCATCGGCATCGGCGCCATGCCCTTTTTATTGCCGCTCATGCTTCAAATAGGTTTTGGCCTGAGTCCTCTGATGTCAGGCTTTTTGACCGTTTCCCTCGCTTTGGGCGCGCTCCTTGTCAAGTTCTTCGCCCGGTTTATCATCAGCAGCCTGGGTTTTCGCCGTCTGCTGATCATCAATGCGCTTATCTGCGCCGTCTCCATGGCCGCATGCGGTCTCTTCCGTCCGGAGACGCCGCATATAGTTATTCTGACCGTTTTGCTGGTCGGCAGCTTCTTCCGCTCGCTGCAGTTCATGGGCTACAATACGCTTGTATTCGCCGACGTGCCGATTGAATCCATGAGCCGAGCCACAACCCTGTTCAGCATGCTGCAACAGTTGTTTTTAAGCCTGGGCGTCGGAACCGGAGCCCTTTTGCTCCACCTGACGCTCAACTGGCGTCATCAGACGACCTTGCACGCCAATGATTTCTGGCCGGCCTTTGTCATCATCGGGTTCATCTCGTTGCTCTCCGTATTTCCGTTGCGAGAACTAACACCTGAAGCCGGCGCCGTGATGAGCGGCCACAATTCTGCTAAACCGATGCAAGAAGAAGTGTAGAAGCAAAAAGAAGTACAAAAATGGAGGGCGCTCAGAAAAAGTTGAACCCCAAGTGATCGTTTCGGCTGCCCGGCTTCACCCGTCGGCTAATCCCGGCTTCCCCGCTCGACTTCCCATTAGGATTTTACTCTTTATTTTTTCCGTCGAGCATTTTCTTCCGGGCATATCAACCGAGCCGCTTACTTATACCTCTTGGGGTCCGGTCTGAAGTTATTCACCGGAAGGTGGTCTGTCAAGGTGGTCCCAATCGGTAAAATGGACGGTCCGTTCGAAAGCATTTTCGGGGACTTAGGGCTTGTCCGTAAATAGGCCTTTTAGGGACCGCGCCGGATTTTGAGACCGATTTTGGTCGCGACGATTGAGCAAAACCGCAGGCGTAGCCGGCCCACGTTGAGAATTTTGCGATTGAGGAGCGGCCGAAGCGATCCAAAAGCCGGATGCGGGCACAAAGGATTTATTTAAGGACAAGCCCTTGGCCGTGGTTGTTCAGTCCCGTAACATCATCGCTCAGGACCCCCAGATAAGGCAGGTTGCGGTATAGTTGCCGGAAATCCAGCCCGTAGCCGACGACGAACCTGTCGGGGATTTGGAACCCCCTGAACGCGATAGGAATATCGACGATCCGGCGGGCGGGCTTGTCCAGCAAGGCGCATATCCGGATGCTGCGGGGTTGGCGCGCTTCCAGGTTGCGCAGCAGATAGCCGGCGGTCATACCGGTATCTATTATGCCTTCGACGAGCAGCACGTCGCGTCCCTCGATCGCGCTGTCAAGGTCCTTCGTGATACGGGCCGCGCCGCTCGGCCGGCCCCCGTAACCGGTAAGACAGATGAAATCCATTTCCATGGGAATTCCGATGTGTCTTACCAGGTCGGACATGAACAGGGCGCAACCCTTCAGTACTCCGACAAGAAGAGGCAGGCTTCCCTTGCAGGCGGCGCTCACTTCCGCGCCCATTTCGGCAACGCGCTTCTGAATCGCCTCTCGTGAAATCAACACTTCGGCGATACCGGCGGCAACGTCATGGGCCGTGCTCTCATTATCCGGCCTTCCGATCTTCATCGGGAAATCCGCTCGTGACTGGGTTCACTGCGCCCTGCCAGCAAACCGTACTTTGCCAGGAGGCTATAGTAGTCCCGCTGATAAAAAATAAGGATATGAACATCGGGATAGAGCCGCCTCAGCTTTCGCACCTTGCGGTTCTTGCGGGTCACCAGGTTTTGCTTCATCGTGGTAAGTTCGATATAGAGGTCCTGTTCCGGGAGGTAGAAGTCGGGCGTGAAGGCCTCCGTCACTTTTCCACTCCCGTCTGATTCCAGCGGAAAGGTGCGAGGCTCATACTCGTATGGGATATGGTAAAATTCAAGAAAACGGGCGAACTCGCTTTCAGTAGCATTTGCAAAGCGCCCCTTGCCGCGTTTTTCGGGCGATTCGGGCAGAAGGCCGCCGACAATCAGGCTTCTTGGCACCCGCCGGAGCTCCATTTCATCAACCGCCGTCACTAAGAGCTTCAGGGCCTGCTCGACTGACAGGCGGTCCATCCGCAGGGTCAGATCGTAGAGGTTGGGATCGGCCGCCCTCATTCCGTAGATGGATCGCAGGTATCCCGCTCGCTGCTCCTCGATGCTCCTTATCCGTTTTCCAGCTTCACGGGCCGATATGCCCTCAAGTATCTGCGCCTGCCTTATGCGGAACCCGCGCGCCGCCACAAGGCGCACGTGCAACGTGCCGGGCCGGTTATGAAAAAGTCCCTGCGCCCCCCCTCCGATAATTACGAGGTCTTCTTCTTTGGCCAATTTCAAAACAAGCTCGCCCGACAAGGCGACACAATTCCCGCTCTGCGAACCGGGCGCGCCGTTTTCCGGCGGATTCGATCCGCTCGTACTGCAACGGGTCGATTCACCAGGGTTCACTTCGTCCCGGATCGGGGCGAGACTCTTCTCATCTATAAGAGAAAACCCCAGGCGCCCTGCGACTCGCGCCGCCAGCTCCTCGCCGAACGCCCATGGCTCACTGGATATCGTCACGACCGCCATATCATGACCTCAAATAATGGGGGAGCCATTTAACCGGCGAACGTTATTCGACCTACAGCAATCAGAATAACTAATTCAGGGTTCTTCGCCTCTCATAGCGGCAAGCAATTCCGCTTTTTCATCGACCGTAACTTCATCAGGCTGTTGCATCGGGCTGTACGGCTCCGAGCGTATCAGGTTTCTGCCCGAATTTTTCGCCTCGTACAGAAGCTCGTCGGCCCTTCTCAGAAATTCGTCCATCGTGGATTCATCGGAGGAGTGGAAAACCGCCACACCGAAACTGGCGGCAAGCGTCACGCTCTCTTTTCCAAAGACGACAGGACTGTAGCGAATGTTTTCACTCAGCCGCTCCGCTATCCTTACGGCCTCCCTGAGTGAAGCGCCCGGCAAAATAATCGCGAATTCTTCCCCCCCATACCGGCAGGGCACATCGATTATCCGGACGCTCTCTTTCAGGACTTTGCCGACCAGGCTTAGAGCCGCATTGCCGCACTCGTGGCCATAAAAGTCGTTCACCTTTTTGAAATGGTCCAGGTCAGCCATGATCAGACCGGTCGGAATTCTGGTTCGCCTGGTCCTTTCCATCTCAATTTCCAACGCTTTTTGCATGTATCGAAAATTAAAGAGCCCCGTGAGCGCATCTACGAATGAGAGTTCCTCGAGTTTGAGGCAACGTTCGCGCAGGAGCGCAATTTCTTTGAGCAGGGAACACTCTTCCGTGCCCGGGCATCCGCTTTCCGCCCGTTCCTTGCAGACGTCCTTCACCTTAGGCCCCCCTGGATCACAATATCAAGATCGATAATCAGCCGTGATTCAGTTGTATATTAATGCCAAAATGCCGATAAGTTCAAGAGATTCGATATCGACGACCTCAATCCTGTCTTGCCACCCTTACCGCCTCTAATGGAAATACCCGAAAATCGGTCCGGAACCTGATAAAGCTGTTCGGGTGCGCCCGGGCGAGGCGATTGCCGTTGACGTCCTCGAATGAATCGAGAAGATGAAAAGAACTCGACCCGTCGGGATTTAAAAATTCGAGTCTCATGCCCGGAACCAGTTTCGATCTTACCTCCATGAAGACCCTCCCGTCGGCCTTATGGTCCTCCTCCGCCGGAAAATCACAATCGGGCCAGGCGCGAACGAGGCCGGCCAGGGTATGGGTCTGCACGTATGAAATACGCGTTTCGACATTAGCATCGCAATCTTGAAAATTACCGTACAGGTTGCCCTTTGTGTAGGGGCGATGACTCACTTTTTCCAGATCTTCAAGCCAGGCCGGTTCGACTTTGCAGGCGTCGCGCCGGTCCGCGCGGAGATCGATCGCGTGCCTGTACGCCCGTGTCACGCTCGCAAGATAGAGTGGCCCCTTCATGCGTCCCTCGATTTTGAACGAGTCCACCCCTGCGCGCGCCAACTCACCGATATCTTCAATCAGGCAGAGGTCTTTTGAGTTGAAGATATAGGTCCCGCGCCGGTCCTCCTCGACCGGAAAAACCTCGCCCGGCCTTTTCTCCTCGACCAGCCCCCAGGACCAGCGGCAGGGTTGAGTACAAAAGCCGCCATTGGCGCTCCGGTCCCACCCTCCTAGCAAACCCGGGCGGACAACGCCCTTTTCTCCCCCTTTTTGCGGCGGGGAGCCAGGGAGATTCAAAAATGCGCTCATCAGGCATCGCCCGGAATAGGACATGCACATTGCCCCATGGACGAATACCTCGATTTCGGCCTTCGATTTCCCGGCGATGCCGGCTATTTCAGCCAGACTCAACTCACGGGCGAGATTTATCCGGCACACGCCCTGTTCGTGCCAAAAATCCACACTCGATGAATTGGTCGTATTCGCCTGGGTGCTCAGATGCAATGGGATCTCCGGGGCGTATTTCCGGGCAAGCGCGAGCACTCCGGGGTCCGAAATTATGAGAGCGTCGACCCCAAGCTCCCCGAGATATTCCAGATAGGCGGGAAGTTTTTTTAAATCGGGCTCGCGCGCAAAAATATTAACGGTAACGTAAAGCCTTTTGCCGAGCCGGTGAGAAATAACGCTTGCCGCCGCGAGTTCCTCGGTGTCAAGATTACGGGCAAAACCTCGGAGCCCGAAATCTTTTCCGGAAGCATAGACCGCATCGGCGCCATACAAAAAGGCAATCCTGAGCTTTTCCAGGCTTCCGCCCGGCGCCAGCAGTTCGGGCTTCGACGCCCTCTTTCGCGGTAATCGATCCATTGTTTAAAAATCTTCGCAGGTTTTCGGATTTGTTCAGCCGACGGTGGTATTCTAAACTGATCGTAGTTATTTGACAAATCCGGCGTCGCCATATACTTATCCAGCCCGGGCAGATCTTTTTCAGGCAAAAGGGACTTAGGGCTGTCCATGGAAGGATGCCGGCCGGAACATCATTGCAGTGGAGGTGATCCGATACAGAACAGCGGCAATTATCAATCCATTTCCAGCGACCCGGAGCGCAACCGCATTGCCTGGTTCAAGCTCAAGCTGATACCGGGCCTTGGCAACACATCCATTTTGCGCCTTCTTGAAGTTTTCGGCTCCCCCGAAAAGGTCCTGGCAGCCAGGGCCGACGAATTATGCCAAACCGGCCTGCCCCTGAATAAAGCGCTCCGGGCGCTTGCCTCAAAACAGTTTGCGATAGACCCGGAACCCGAATGGAAAAAATTCAGAGAAAGTGGGTTCAGGCTGATATGCGTCGGTGACGATGAATATCCTGCAAACCTGGCCAAGATCCCCGACCGCCCCGCCGTCTTGTTCTCATCGGGCCTGCCGGCGCCTCGTGACCTGATCTCAATTGCCGTGGTCGGCTCCAGGCTGGCCTCACCCGCCGGGATCCTATTCACTCAAAAGCTGGCCTCGGATCTGGCCTTAAGCGGCATTACCGTAGTTAGCGGTCTTGCGCTGGGCATCGATTCCGCCGCGCACCGCGGAGCGCTCAAGGCAGGCGGAAGAACGCTGGCCGTCCTGGGCTGCGGACTCGGTGTGAACTATCCGGCCGCAAACGCCGACCTGAGACAGGAAATCACCCGCTCCGGGGTCCTGCTGACGGAATTTCCACCCGGGACACCCCCGGCTTCCGGCAACTTTCCATCGAGAAACCGCATAATCAGCGGCCTTACGCTCGGCGTCGTCGTTGTGGAAGCGGCCGAGAGAAGCGGGTCGCTCATAACCGCCCGTTTTGCCCTTGAGCAGGGCCGGGAGGTCTTCGCCGTCCCCGGGGTTGCCGGGAGCACGCGCAGCCAGGGCGCACACCGGCTGCTCAAACAGGGCGCCAAGCTGGTTGAATGCGTCGAAGACATTTTGGAGGAAATTCGTCCCCTTATCCGTCCTACGCCATCCTCGGAATCCTCGCTTGCCACTTCCCCGGGTGAGAAGGGGGAATTCTTCTCTCCCCCCTTTTCTAAAGGGGGGCAGGGGGGATTTGAAAACCCCGCCAGCCCCGAGGAAACTCTTCTGTTGAGAGTTTTGGATAAAGTTCCGAAACATATCGATGAAATAGCCCGCGAGGCAAGAATCTCCGTCCAGCACGCCTCCTCCATATTGCTCGAACTGGAGCTTAGGGGTCTTGTCTCGCAGCTCCCGGGGAAGTATTTTATTTGCAGTCAATGACTGGATCTGGGATTATACTCTCCAGCAGAGCACTGGCATGCCCTTACCCTGCGCCTGGACCGACATGGCGGGCTGCCTTCGGACATCATCACCCATCAAGGTCTGAAGATCGCCTTCGTTACTCGCAACACGTCTGCAAGAACACCACGGGGATTTGTCGTGAGAGACCACGGCCGTCGATCATATAATTTTTGTGACGTTCGTGTGAGAGGGGTTGGTAACGAGGGTGTTGATGCATATTCTATCAAAGTTCACAGGACTTACTCGGACTTCGACATCAATTCGATGGAAGATTTGTGGATGGCTACTGTTCGGCCCTCCAGCAAGTCTTGATCTTGCCCGGAGCAAATTACACCCCGGAGGATGCCATGCAACCACATCCGACTGACCACCCGGGACTTTTGCGAGTCCCTGGTCCGGCTTTAAACACCATCTCCGTGCGCTTCGCCCCACTCTCCGATCGCGACCGGTTCGACCCTTCGAATTGGGAGCAGCATCAGCTTGCAAAAAGCTCCAAGTTCGCCGGTTGGTGGGAGATCGATCTTGATCTGCTCGCGCTCCGTGATGGTGTCTACGAATATGAATTTGTGGCAAACGAATCAACCGTCGTCGCAGATCCTTATGCCGAAGAGATCACCCGCTTCGGCGGATATCGCGGGGTATTCACTATTGCTAGTGGAAAGCGAGCACCAAGGCCATTTCGTTGGGACGGCGAGATGTCGTCTGTAGTCAGGTTGCCGCAGAATAATCAGATCGTAATCTATGAGATGCCCATCAAGTGGATGTCCTCGGATCCGCGAGAGCAGGCCCCTCTAGTCGAGCTTGGCACATTTGACAAGGTTATTTTCGAGCATCTGGATGATCTGGCCGGCATGGGTGTGAACTGCATCGAATTGTTACCGATTGAGGATTCGCCACAAACCCTGAACTGGGGTTATGGAACCAGGTTTTTCTTCGCACCCGATTATGATGCCGGTAATCCGGTGGATGCCAAGTTCTTCATAAAGTCATGTCATCAACGCGGCATTCGAGTGGTGCTGGACGTCGTCATGAACATGTTTGCGCCGCAATGCCCTCTTTCAGTGCTCGCGCCCCAATGGTTCTACGAGTCCGGGTCAGCCGCGCGGCAAGATTGGGGCCAGAACCTGTTTCGGTTTAACACGCCGGCTTATGACAATTATTTTGCGGCCCGGGAATTCTTGTGTGAGATGGCGGAGTTCTGGGTATCCGAGTACCGCGTCGATGGCTTCCGTATCGATGACTTCGCCGACATCAATAACTGGGATTTCGTCCAGGAGTTTCATGATCGCGCCATAGCCGGAAGCCAGGCTCTTTTCCCGGGGAAGCCATTTCTGGTCGTGGCGGAAGATTCCAGTCGCCGCTTTGTGACCACCTCGAATGATGACTCCAACCCCGGGGGACGCATGGTCGTGGACGCAATCTGGAACTTCGGGTATCGCGATGAGGTCCGGCGTCTTTTGACGAACGCCATTGATACGACTTGGGGACAGCCATCCCGGTCAACCCGCGTACGACACCTGATTTCAAAGGACGGGACCTGGAACGACTGGAATCATGCTTTTGACGCGGGCTATGCGGACATGGCGTGTTCAGTCGACTACATTACATCGCATGATGTGGCGGATGGACCCCGAATTATGAATATTATTCTAGGCCCCATGCTGCAAGCTGCCAACCTCGGCGACGGTGGCGTGCAGAACGTTCGAGACGCCGTCGATACCGCCGATACTTCTTCCAATCAAGAACTGAAAACGGCAGTACAGGCAGCCTTGAGCAGGGTTTTCGGCGCATTCACCATCCTGATGACCTCTGTGGGAATGCCGATGTGGCTGGCTGGGGAGGAGTTCGGGGACGTGCACGATACAGATTACGTTGAAGTAAATGCAAAGCAACAGGATCCGGTTCAATGGAACCGGGCGGCATTTCGCGGAAATGCCGATCTAAGAGCAGATGTCGCGAAGCTGGTTAAATTAAGAACATCGCATCCGGCTTTGCAACGCAATGAAGTGGAGTTCTTCTATTTTCATCCCCTGTTTGACGATAACGACGGGCCGCGTGTCTTTGCGTATTGTAGAAGTGGAGGTCAGCCTTCGGGCAGTTCCGGCCAAGTGATTGTGATTGCCAACATGGGACCACAGCCATTTCCGAACTACAATATTCCAGGTTGGCGGTGGGCCAATTCGGTACTGACAGAAATCGGCAATTCCAAACCTGTACCCGTCTACAATCCGATTAACGGAACTTTGTCTCTGTCGCTCGACCCATTCGGGGCCCGTGTCTTTACGACCTGATTTATTCCCGCACAGGAGGAACGAATGAAATCCGATAAAGACATCGCTTTTGCGCTTGGCGGCCTCGCAGGAAATAACGCTCACGGCGCAGGTTTTTTGCAGGCAGCCATTGAGACCGGCGTCGAACCCGGGATGATCTCCTTTAGTTCGGGGCAGATTCTGTGGGTCCTTCGTTATCTGCAGGAAAAGATGCACAAAAAACACGAACCTAACCTGAGAAAGCTCCTTGAAGAAGACATTAAGAAAATAGCCACAACCAGGAACTACGATGTCGATACGGCTCTCCTGTTTTTGTTCGGAGTGTCTGACGTGTATCGGCCGGCATTCCCTGAGTTTTTTTCAGATCTCCTGAGCAACGGCGCACATTTTTTTGACTCCATTCTCAATAAGTGGCCTCATGCGTTCATCACCAGGGAACTCTTTGAATCGGTTCCCGGTCGGTTGTTGGCGCCCCAATTTCCGGATAGCTTTTTCAAGGACATCAGCGAAGCGTTCAATGACGAAACCAGCATGGGTCTCATATTCAACAGCTTTGATCCTACCACGGGAACTGAGCTGGTATATCTCAACAAGACTGCGGAGAAGCTTGACGCAGCCTCCAAATCCAAATACCGTTGGAGAACGGACTATTGCGAGATAACGCCGAGTGCGCTAAGGGATGCCCTAAGGCTCTATGAGTACGGGTTCGACGCGGACTATCACGGCCATCTGGATGGCGCCTATTACAGGCAGATTATGCTGAGCGAACTGGCCTCGGCTACCGACATATTCGTCGCGCGGCCAATAAAGTACAAGTGGATCGGCCGCCGCCTTCCAACAGGCCTTGCGGGCATTGAGGACTTGAAGACGAAAGTGGGCTTCAACGGATCGTATGCCGGAGAGCGTGATAAAATTAAACTTATTAACAAGCTTATTGACGACGGGGCACTGAATGGGGACAGGTACAAGAAAATCAATTTGATCGAAATTGAGATGGAACTCCATCGCGGTTATTTCGATTACATCTATGAGAGTCTCGAAGTCTTCGATTCTGCGTATAAATGCGCTCAAGGAAAGTTTCAGGAGTTGGCCCTTGGCGCCTCATAACAGAGCGCCTGCATTTCAGCCTGACAAATTGTTGTGAACCAGGGCTGCTGTTCCTGGGAAACAAGGTGAATTCATTAACGAGCACGTCAAGGAGTCCGAAGCCCGTTCACACATCGGCCAGCATGAATCCATCGCGATGAGGCGCCGGCTTGGCCATTCCGCGCATCCTTTTCTTGCGACACATTTTATCAGTAGCGCCTGACTGAGCTTCCCATACCGTTGATTACCCCATGGCAACCACCACCAACCCCTCCGGGCAGATACGGACCCAAAAGCTCGATTGATTGTTTAAGTACATGTAATTACCACAAAATATTAATCCAGGTTTGCATATTATGCAGCGATGATGTTACTCTAAAAGATTGACTGTCTTTGCGACTCCGCCAGTCACGGGGACGGAAAAGTGCGGCAGCTTGAATCCATTGTCGGAATCAGGCCCGAGCGAAAGAATTCTTTCGAGAATTTTGGACAAAGTTCCGAAACATATTGATGAAATAGCACGCGATGCCAAAATCACTGTCCGGCATGCCGCCTCGGTGCTCCTCGATTTGGAGCTGAGGGGCCTTGTCTGCCAGTTGCCGGGCAAGTATTTTATTTCCGGAGAGTGATAGTAACGCATGCGCTGCGTGAGAAACAGCTAACCCGCAGGGGCGGCGCCAGGAAGGATGCTTTCTCCTCCCCTGTTTACGATTTGAGAGGTAGTCTCAGGATGTCAAAATCGCTTTTGATCGTCGAATCCCCAACCAAGGCCAAAACCCTTGAACGCTACCTGGGTAAGGACTTCATAGTCAAGGCAAGCGTCGGCCATGTCAAAGATCTTCCAGGCAATAAACTCGGCGTCGATATCGACGAGCAATTCAAGCCGCAATACCAGGTTATGCGCGGGAAGAAAAAAATATTGGACGATCTCAAGAAGGCAGCCGCCAGGGCCGATACCGTCTATCTCGGCCCCGACCCGGACAGGGAAGGCGAGGCTATCGCCTGGCACATAGCCGAAGAGATCGGCGCCACGGCGAAACCTGTTCGAAGAGTTCTTTTTTACGAACTCACCCGCAAGGCGATCAATGAAGCCCTGGAAAATCCGAACGACCTCAATCTCAAACTCTATGAGGCGCAACAGGCAAGGCGCATCCTCGACCGGCTCGTCGGATACATGATATCACCCCTTCTGTGGGAAAAAGTCCGGGCCGGCCTGAGTGCGGGCAGAGTGCAGTCGGTAGCCCTCAGGCTGATTTGCGACCGTGAGGAAGAGATCCACAAATTCGAGTCGCAGGAATACTGGACGATCGATGCCATGCTGCGTCCACGCCCCGATTCTGTTTCAGACCCTGTGCCGTTCCGGGCCCAACTGGTGCGCTACAAAAAGAAAAAGTGCGTCATCGGTTCGCAGTCCGAAGCCGAACGTCACGTCCAGGCGCTGAAGGCCGCAGTCTATCGCGTGAGCAGTGTCGAAAAAAAGCAGAGGCAAAAAGGGGCATCCCCTCCTTTTATCACCAGCACCCTCCAGCAGGACGCGGCTCGAAAGTTTCACTATTCGGCTAGGCAAACCATGAGTATTGCCCAGAAGCTCTATGAAGGAATAGAGGTCGGGCAGGACGGCGCCGTTGGCCTCATCACCTACATGCGCACGGATTCGACGCGGCTTTCCCAGGATGCAGTGCATGCGGCAAGAGAATTTATCGCGGGCCGATGGGGAGACAAATACCTGCCCCCGAAGCCGATCTTTTATAAATCCAGGCAGACGGCCCAGGGAGCGCACGAAGCGATTCGCCCAACGGAGGTCGGCCACACGCCCGAAAGCGTCGCAAAGTTTCTCAGCAAGGAGCAGTTAAATCTCTATACCCTGATCTGGAAAAGATTCGTCGCCTGCCAGATGGCGGCGGCCCTGATAAATCAGACCACGATAGATATTCAGGCCGGTGACTACACGTTGCGGGCCAATGGCTCGCAGATCGTTTTCCCGGGCTTTCTTACCCTCTACGAGGAAGGCGTCGATGATTCGCCGGACGGTAAAGCCGAAGAAAAGCTGCCGGAAGTCACTCAAGGCCAGTCAATCGACCTCCTCGGAATCGAACCGAAGCAGCATTTTACGCAGCCTGCCCCGAGATACACGGAAGCCACGCTGATTAAGACCCTCGAAGAGCTTGGCATCGGGAGGCCGAGCACTTACGCGACTATCATATCCACAATCCTGGACCGCGAATATGTATCGCGCAGCAAACAGCGGTTGTCTCCAACCGAACTGGGAATGATAATCAACGGGCTTGTTTCCGCCAATTTCCCCAAAATTGTCGACGTGGAATTTACCGCCAATCTCGAAAAGGACCTCGATGAGGTGGAACGCGGGGGACTTCCCCTACAGAACCTTCTGGGCGATTTTTACGGCCCTTTTTCAAAGACGTTGGAATCCGCCCGCAAAGAAATGATAAATTTGAAGAGCTCCGGTCTGCCCACGGACCTGAACTGCCCGCGATGCTCCAAGCCCCTCGCCATCCGTTTGAGCCGAAACGGCCCCTTTCTTGCCTGCAGCGGATACCCGCAATGCTCCTTCACCTCGGACTACGAAAGAGATGAAAAGGGGCACATCCATTCAGTCGAACACGCGCAGCCGACCCTTACGAGCGAAGTCTGCGAAAAATGCGGTAAGCCCATGGCGCTCAAAAACGGCCGCTACGGCGCCTTCCTCGCCTGCACCGGGTACCCGGGATGCAAGAACACCCGGCCGGTTTCCACCGGCATCCATTGTCCTCGCGAAGGATGCGGTGGTGAACTGGTGGAACGCAGGGGAAAGAGGGGGCGCTTTTACGGCTGTAATAAGTATCCGGAATGCAAAATGATTTTTCAAGGCGAGCCGGTTCCTGAGAGCTGCCCGCTGTGCAAAGCCCCGGTGCTTTTTCGAAGGCAGGGCAAGACGGGGACGGGGACCCTTTTTTGCATAAATCCGGCCTGCAAATTCAAGAAGAGGGAAGGCGCCGAACCGAAGGCAAAGACAGTGAGCAGTGAGCAGTGAGCGGTGAGCGGTGAGCAGTGAGCAGTGAAGGGCTGATGCCCGAATTCAGTTTTTGCTCGTAAGTGCCATAAACGACAGTTTTGCCGGGCACAGTTCCCGGCCGGCCGAGAGATTTATATAACCGTCACCCCGGCAGCGCTTTTGAGCCGGGGTCCAGCGTCCTGCGGTAAAGTGCTTGTCAATCCGGCATCTTAGGGGCTTGTCCGTGAATAAGCCTCTTAGGGATCGCGCCCGGATTTGAGATTGATTTGGTCGCAAGGATTGAGCAAAACCGCAGGCGTAGTTGTGCTACGTCGAGGATTTTGCGATTGAGGAGCGGCCAAAGCAGACCAAATGCCGGATGCGAGCGCAAAGGATTTATTTGCGGACAGGCCCTAAATCAGGACACTGGGTTCCTGTTTTGAACCGCTGTTGGAATTAAGAAAATGTCAGATTGTCTCAGGGCAGGCCTTTTTTCCGATATGCAAGTTTGGGGCGACAGCCCGGTGAAGGGGGTGAATAGTACCATGGCCCTTGTCGAATCGATCCCGCTGATTGGCGGCCAGATTGTTGCCTTCATAGTGGGGTGCATTCTTGGCAGTTTTTACAATGTCGTCATTTACAGATTACCATTGAGCCAGTCGATCGTGCGGCCGGCATCGAGATGTCCGGCATGCGGAAGTGCAATTGCAGCCTATGACAACATACCGCTGGTAAGCTACCTGCTGCTTGGCGGAAGATGCCGCCGCTGCAAGACTTCGATATCCCCCAGATATCCGCTTGTCGAAGGGCTCAGCGGCCTTCTGGCGCTCCTCCTGTTCCGCCGCTATGGACTTCATCCTCAACTCGCCGTCGAATTCGTCTTTTGCTCGCTCCTGCTCATAATCGCCATGATCGACCTCGATACCGGCCTTATTCCCGACGTCTTGTCATTGTCCGGGATCGTACTGGGATTTTCCTTCTCTTTCTTTACGCCCCGGCTTTCCTGGCTTGATTCCCTCCTCGGGATACTCCTGGGCGGTGGGATTTTCTACCTCATTGCGGTCGGATATGCGCTTATCAGGCACAAGGAAGGATTGGGCGGGGGAGACATAAAGCTTCTCGCAATGATAGGGGCCTTCATGGGCTGGGGTGGGGCCGCATTTACCATCCTGATTTCATCGGTTTCGGGCATGATTATTGCTTTGCCTTTGATGTGGCGGTACGGAAAAGGCCTTGGCGCGTCTCTGCCGTTCGGCCCCTTTCTCGCTTTTGGCGCGGTTTCATACATTTTCTGGGGCGCGCTTTTCTATCACTGGTACTTTTCCGACCTGCTGGGGATGTAAAAAAAATGACGCGCAAGTGCTTTTTCGCACCCGGGGTCCTCGAGGGCGCGGAAGAGAATTTCGATCTGCCGCCCCATCTTTCAAGACAGTTGGCGAGCGTGCTTCGCGCAAAGGTGGGACAATCCATAGAGTTGCTTGACGGCAAAGGTTCATCCCGGGCTTGCCGGATCACCGGGATTCGCGATGGGGTCGTCAGCGTAAGTTTTATCGGAGAATTGGACCGCTCCGTATTCGAGTCGCCGCTGCAAATCACGCTGGGACTCGCAATGGCCCGCCCGGATACCATGGACCTCGTCATGAGGCAGGCGGCCGAGACGGGCGTCAAGCGACTGGCGGTTTTTCGGGCCCGCAGGAGCCAGTACGGTCTCGACGGTAAACCGGCGGAAAAGAAAAAAGAACGCTGGCACAAAATAGCGGCTGAAGCGATCTGCCAGTGCGGCCGCGCAAAAGTGCCTGAAATAGAGATCTTTGAAGACCTCGACCGCCTTTTTGCCTCTGTTGAAGTGGAACATGAGGATACGGGGCGGAGTATTAAAATGTTCGCGCTGGAGTGCGGGCAGGGGATCGGGCTGGTGGATTTGCGGCGCGTGTCGGGTCCCGATATTCAACGGGTCCTGGCCCTGATCGGCCCCGAAGGCGGGTGGGACAGCATGGAAAGCATTTCGCTGATCGGCGCCGGGTTCAGGGCTGTGAGTCTTGGCCCAAGGACACTCAGGCTGGAAACGGCTGCCGTGGCGCTTATCTCCTCCATCCAGCTCCTGTGGGGCGATATGGGAGGAAAAACGGCGGATGAATGACATGAGCTCAGTCGTGCAAAGATTTAATTCGCCTGACGGAGCGGTTTATCGGCTTCGAAACCGGGTGAGGCAAGGGGGTATTGAAAATGAGGTGCGTTAAGTGCGGCTATTACAGTTTCGATTATCTTTCCGAATGCAAAAAGTGCCGAACGAATCTGGCGGATGTAAGACAGCGTCTTGGATTCTCCGGAGCCACACCCGCGATCCAATCCGTGCTGGGACCCCTTTTCAGGGGTTATGAGCCCGTTGCGAACCATGCGAGCGAACCCGTCGCGATTGCCACGTCGGACCCGCTGGACTTCGATGAAAAATTCGAAGCCGCGCCGTGGCCGTCGGAACATGACAGCGAGACAATGACACCCCCTCCCATCGCCGACAAAACCGAGGAAGCCGAAGAGGATTTCAGCCTTCTCGATCTCTCGGACGAGGAACTTGATCTGCTCATCGACAAGGCGGCCTTCTCAAACGGAGACCTGGAGCAGGCGATCAGCACGCCAGTCAAAACCGACGACGCGGACTTTGCCCTTCCCAAGTCCCTTTCGCCGCCCGAGCCGGCGCCCCTGGTTTTAGCTGCCGAACCGGCCGAGATACAAACGCCGGCGCCGCCGGAATCCGACGACCTGGAACTGATTTTCGAACCCGATGCCCATCTGCCCGAAACAAGGGACGAAACGCCGGCAGATGCTTCTCCCGTCGCAATGAACCCGGATCTCACACTGAATCTGACGGAACTTGATGAAGTGCCCGGCATCGCCGCCTCCGAATTCGAACCGTTTCTGGAACCGGACGAACCACCAAGCGACAAATCCGAAGACGATTTTGTAATTGATCTTTCCGAAGACGACCTCGACAGTCTTTTAGTGGAACTGAGCCATCCTCCAAAGGAGGAAGCCGCGGCGGAAAGCAAAGCATGACGGCGCAGGCGTGACGGGCGATCTTCGCTTCACTCTCGAAGCGGTTCGGAAAAAGCGCGGGGAATGCTTTCCAGTTCAGATCTCCACCAGCCGACCGGTGGTTTCCAATTCACTCTTCCCTTGACACCCCGCCCCGATTCGGCTAGATTCACCGGGCTGTGGCGAGGTAGCTCAGTCGGTAGAGCAGTGGACTGAAAATCCTCGTGTCCGGTGTTCGATTCACCGCCTCGCCACCAGAAATTCGAAAGGGTTGCGGTTAGTTAGCCGTGGCCCTTTTCGATTTTTGGAGGGAAAAATCGGAGACTGTGCCCGTTTTTGTGCCCATTTGGGTTTTTAAGTACTCTGTAACGGGAAAGAAAAAACCCGATGATGAGTCTGGCTGGTTGAACAAGGGAAGCACGCGGATGAATTTCGCGTTCAGCCCAGCCGGAGTAACTGAACCACCGACAGTTTCTTGGATATGCCGAATTCGGAAAGAGTGGGGGGTAAAACGCGGTTCTCGATGGGTACTACGTTTTTATTGCCATGCCCAGGTCCAGGGCTGCCCGCCGCGCCAGGATTCAAACCTCCTTCTTCTTTCTGTTTAATCAAATACTCACCGAGCTTGATTTCCTGCCTGAACGAGTATGCCGTCACATGCTCAAATGGGTTCGGGCACTCCCGCCCGGCTTGTCCCTCCATTTGATTATTGGAAATGTTGAGCCGGAAAACGGGCTATTTCAGCGACACGGTCTGTGTTGGAGCGCCATCTACCGTATTCTCCGTAATTTCATTGTCTCCGAACGATACGATACTGCCCCCCGAATTTCCGAACGCAAGCCCTTGGCCGTTGAAAACTATGGTATCGCGACTGATTACCGCGACGGCCTTTGCGGAATTCATGAAGATACCAGCCCCTGCATTATTGGACAAAACACTGCCTTCTACGGTCGCCTGGCCACCGGTTGCGACGTCCACTGCGTTACCGTTATTCGATTCGATAGTGGTTCCGGTCACCAGGAGTTTAGACGCTGCCGGTGCTTCGAAGAATATTCCACTATTCGTAAAGCGTGAGATCGTACACTTTTCTATATGTAGGCGGCTTCCCGAACTAAATGTCACACCGTAGAGCCCTTGGCCGACTCCCTGTATTTCAAGTCCCCTGAGAATAACTTCATCTGCGGCGCCAGCAGCAACATTGATGCCGTTTGTTCCGGCAACCAGGATGCTGGCGAATGTACCTTCCCCATCAATTGTAATGGCCTTTGTAATCGTAAGGGCGCCGAAACCACCAGGATCCAGGGCGTCGATCTCACCGCCCGCCGCTGTCTTCGAAATTGCTCCGGCAAAGGTCTTGCAAGGCGCCGTGCGGCTGCAGGGATTTGCATCGTCTCCAACTCCCGAAACCCAAGTTCGCGTAGCCTGCGCATGCACGCTACCAACCCAGATGAATGACAATAACACCAACCCACCGATCCACCGAACCAAGTTAAGCATGCCATCCTCCTGTCCATTTCATGGAAACGAATCGCTTGAGATGCATCGCACCGGATAACTACGACCAATTTCCCGGTCGTTTGACACTTCGCGGCAAAAGCGGCCGTTACCGGTCCGGACTTCAAAACGCCACGTATTTCCGGAATAATACGCCAACTTCGGTGCCAACGATCCCAACCGCTCCTTCGGGTGGTGTTTTTGCCCGAAAAAACTTCCTTCGCGCGCCCGTGCCCTAAAAAGTATACAATCTGCGATTGGAATACGCAAATTATATACGTCGAGGGAACCGGTTCTTGCGTTTTCAGGGCACGCCCCATAGCTTACAAATGGGGTATGTCAGCCAGACGTAATTGACACAGTTCTGTGCGAGTTCAGTCATTTTCGAGTCCATTCCTTAAACGGCCTAAAACGCATCAGCTTCATACAAAGCAGTCCATCAGCCTGCTTTTCCGCTTCAGTCAGATTGTCTCGGAGCGGGTCGCGGGTTTTTTGGTGCAGCCCTTTGCTGTTCAGCCGGTCCCTGAGCTTCTGAACCTTGCGGTTCGCCCGGTCCATGTCGGTTTCGAGTTGACTCCAATATTTGAGCCGGTGACAATGTCGGCAACGGAAATATCCCCATGCACAGGCCAGAATGCCCACACGCCGCCCGGAGCCGGAACACAGGAATCAGGGACACCGCGCCGTTCGCGCCTGACACGCTGTTGAAGAAGATCATGAGCGAAGCGTTGGCAGTTGCCAACGCAGCCTCGCTCACCCTGGTGTGGCTACCCCGTGATCAAAGCTGGTTCTACTATCCCAACTCTTCGGGGTGACAGCCGGCTTGTGTCGTCCGTCGGCAATGCAGCTCTTCGATTTAAGATCTCTCCTTTTTCGCGATCTGAAGAGGACCGTTCCGCGGGTTTAAATTACCAAATCATATGTGAGTAAAACGCGATGAGAGTGAGTCACTAAAAACGACCGACGCAAGAACATCTTATGTCAGGTCGAGCTGAAGTCTGTCGGAAGGGTTGTCAGACCAAACGGTCGTTAATGCGACTATATTGTCAATTGACTGTGCCTAAACATGTGCCCGACCAACCTCGAAAAACCAAAAATTACCCAACATTTCCCAACATAAAAAAAGAGCCGAAATCCTTGCTGCAAAAGGAAATCGGCTCCCTGTATATGTTTGCTGGCTACGCCTTTCTCTGACTGAAAATCCTCGTGTCCGGTGTTCGATTCACCGCCTCGCCACCATGAAAATCAAGGAGTTAGCTGGAATCGGCCAACCCCTTTACTTTTGGTTTATGTAATTCCTATGTAATCGTGACAGAAATTATCCGCTCTTCCTGTCAGTGGAAAAGAAGAATGAGAAATCCTGAAGAGGCCTGAGAAAGTCTGAATGGGTGGGAGTTTTCAAGGTATGGATGGGGATGGGCAAGGCCGGAAAGCGGGAAAGGCAAAGGTTTTGAACTGAGTGATAGGAGACCAGGTGAAGGGAGAACTTTGGCAGTGAATCGGAGAAAAATGGGGCAAATTTCTCATTCTACGTTTCCAAAAATAAACCGCGATTTTGCCAATTTTGGAAAAATAAAATGAGAAATTTGAAGGCTGAAAAGCGGCTCTGCATAGGGCTTCAGAGACTTTAAGATGGAAAAGCGTTGAATGGTTACGAACTTAAGTATAAGCGCTTGATTATCTTAAATGTGCTGCGAAATGCAACACCTGGCTTTTTCGATGAAAATTCCCGCTTTAAAACTCAAATCAGATAATTATCACATAAGAATTAGTCGCCGATATATAGTTCTCTCTCATCTCTAGATTTGGCATGAGGTTCGCACTTCTGAAGCAGTCTCTCGGCGGACTTAAAGGGCTCGCCCTCCCTCCTGGATAGCAATTCTTTTAATCCCTCGATCAATTTTATCGAACAAAGAGCAGGGTCTGCTTTCAATGCAATGTTGAGGGAGCGAACTATATATATTGTTGCCTCATCGTAAAGATTACAGAAACCCTCAAGCTGTCCGAGTGCGGTGCGAAACGGTGCAGCCGCCCGAAAGGTATTGAATAAACTCTGCTGAGCTGTATCGAGTTCCGGCCCATAAAGCTCCAATGACCCCTTGCCATGCTTCAACCAATCAAAATTGATTCCAAAATTCGCGCACATAAGCGAAAGCAGGTGCTCTGAGGGTTCGCTGCCTCCGGTTTCAAGGTTTGCAACATGGCTTCGGCTGATGCTCATCCTTTTTGCAAAGGACTTTTGCGTCAACCCTAACTCATGGCGCAATTGTTTGATCCTCTCCCCAACACCCGACATTCCGAACTCCCAAAAAAATGTCCGTAATGGGCATTTTCCATTTGACATTCGCCAATGTGTCCTTTAAAGACATGGGTAAATGTCCGTAGAGGACAATCATTACATAGAACCCAGATGAGGTCAACCGTCATGGCAAAATTCATACAGGTAAAGAAAACCATGCGAGATCGCCGCCTTAGATACAAGGATCTTTCGAAAATAACGGGTTTTTCTGTAGGGCGACTCTGTGGCGCGGTCAACGGCCGCCCAGTCTCTGATAAAGTCAAGCGCTCAGTGGCCTTAGCCTTGGGGCTAGATTATGCTGCACTTTGGACAGGACAAGAGGACCATCCGAATGTGCCCAGCCAAGAAGGAGGGCGAGATTGAGCATGGAAGGATATTGCGAGCGAGCGCAAGCGGCGATCTCAGCCTATTGTAAATGTGCCGGGATCGGCGACGAAGAAGCCATCCTGGAGATGGTACAGATAGGGAGAGAGTCTCAAAGCGGGGAGAAAGATTTTCACATATTATTGATAAGAGCTTTGACCCTCCTCCTGGAGCAAGCAACGAACAGGGCACGGAAAGACTCAGAGTTTTTCAAGAGGGCTGCCGGAATCATGGCCAACTTCAAGGAACTGGTAGACGGTATGCTCTCGACGTCCAAAATTGAATACAACTAGGCCTGGATTCGCAATGTCTAAACGGCGCACTCCAAAGGAACTCATTACTACAAACGCTCATGAGCTTGTGCGCCAGGCGCCCTCCGAAGTTGCCGCAATAGATCCGTTCAAAATGAGCCAAAAGGAGATCGAGGCTTGCACTGTAAAAGCCAATGTGGTTGCGGAATTCCGCAAGGTCGCAGTGTCGGAAGGACATGGGGAAATACTCAGGAAGAAGAAAAAGTGGCTAAGGGATTACAACCAGGGAGAATTCGGGCCATATCCCCATCTCTTTAAAGTAACGGGAGAAATTACATATCCCACGCTGCAGCGCTGGCTTTCAAAGTACAAAGCTACCAAAGACCCTTTGGCCCTGGCCGATAATCGCGGGAAGCACCGGAGGGGCCTAAGATCCGTTTCTCCTGAACAGGCCCGGATCTTGACGGCCATCGCTCTTTCTCCAAATCGGCCCAAGTTGTCAGAAGTCGTCAGGATGGCGCGGGCACGAATGCGTTTCGAGAACGTAGAGGCATCGCAATCCGACAAAACTTATGTCAATTTCCTTAACGAATTCAAGAAGTCGAATTTCGACTCCTGGATTTTCTTTCGAGAAGGTCAGAAGGCATTAAACGATAAATGTCTGCCACACATAGAGCGGGATTGGGATTGCGTCGAGGTTGGCGACATCCTGATAGCAGACGGTCACATACTCGACTTCGAGATTTTAAATCCTTTCACAAATAAACCGAAACGCATGATGTGGGTTGTCTGGTTCGACGGCCGCTCCAATATGCCCCTGGGCTGGGAAATTTCGCCAACCGAGAACACTCAAGCCATTGCCACCGCAATGCGCAGAGCGATTCTGTGTCTTGGGAAGATCCCCAAAATTGCCTATCTCGATAATGGCAAGGCGTTTCGGGGCAAGTTCTTCTCAGAGGCAAAAGACTTTCGCCAGGAAGCCTTTACCGGCCTCTTTGAGCGATTTGGAATCAAGCCTATCTATGCGTGGCCGTATCACGGAGAGAGCAAACCGGTCGAACGCTTTTTTAAGACCTTTTCCGAGCTTGAGCGAAGGGCATTTTCTTTTGTGGGAGGGTCAATCGCCGATAAGCCGCCTCGACTTATGCGGGGGGATAAAATTCACCGAGCGTTGCATGACCGTCGCACACAGGGGAACATTCCAGTAATTGAGGAAGGTCACCGTGCGATTGCGACCTGGATTGAGGAATACGCAGACCGGCCACAGCGGGGCCATCTGAACGGGAAAACTCCGCGAGAGGTCTTCGCGCCAGGCCAAGGCCCCGGATTCAACGCCGAACAGGACGCGGCATTACGCATCTTGATGTCAGCCCATGAAATCCGGCAGATAAAGCGCGACGGAATCAAACTGCCGGGCAGCGATGTAAAATTCTACCATCCGGATCTTTACGGCAGACAAGGGCAATCGGCCCTGGTGCGTTTTGACTGGCAAGACAGGTCGCGGATCTTCGTTTATGGCTTCGATGGCAATTTCATCTGCACTGCCGAGCCAAGAAACAAGGTGCACCCGGCTGCCGCGCATCTTGGAACGGACGAAGAGAGGCAAGAGTTGGAGCGTCAGATCGCTCTTAGACGCGGCGCCGAAAAGCTTACTCTCGGGCCAGCTCGCGCACTATTCGAAAACACGATCCTACCGGAAGTTCGATTTCAGCAAGAGCAACTCGGCCTGAAGGGGCAGGCACCTCTTTCGTCCGATTCGCGGAGGCAATTATCTTCACTTGCCGAAACGCAGGGTGAGCCCAATGAATTGAGCCAGAGCGAACGTGATGATGTGGACGAAGTTCTTCGGGAACTCGAAGCAGCGCACGCGGAACGCGAAGTCCCGGCTTGGGAGAAGGCGCGGGGCTTGTCGGATTTCGACCGGTACGAGGCGCTCATTGAGATAGAGGCAGAGGGAACCAGCCTGCCCCAAGCCGAGAAGAACTGGATGAGCTTGTTCGAGCGCGGGGACACGTATAAGCGCCACAGAGACCATTTTGAGCAGTATCAGATGAAGGTTGCATATCAGCACGGAGCATAAAAGATTATGGAACCTATCCAGATCAAGCCCGTATTTGTAAGCACCAAGAATGTTCGCAATTTTGAGGTAATGCTTGATGGCCTTGCCCTGGCCAAAGGTGAAGGCCGGCTCGGGTGCGTCGCCTCCCCTCCTGGAAGAGGTAAGACATTTACAGGCCAAGTCTACGCAGCCAATCATGATTGCATTTACTTCCGAGTGGCTTCGATCTGGAAGCACAGCGGACTTGACTTTATGCAGGCCCTCTGCCTGGAGGTTGGAATAACGCCCCCACCAGGGCGCAAGGGCCGCTGTTATTCAGAAGTGGTTCAGCGCCTCCGTGGCACAGATCGGCCGGTTTTTATCGATGAGGTCCAAAGACTTCCCAAAGATTTTTTGAACGTGATTCTTGACTTGAGTGACGCTACTGCATGCCCGTTTGTGCTCCTGGGCGAGGAGGAATTAAAAGGCCTCATGCAGGAAAACAAGCGGGTCTGGAGTCGGACCTATCAACTGCTCGAATTCGATCCGATCTCGGCAGGCGATATCATTTTTTACGCCAGAGAGGCGGCAGGATTGCGGCTGAGCAAGGAAGTGGCCGTGATTCTGCACAGAAATAGCACTGGGGATTTTCGCATTGTCCGGCGGGATCTCCTGGCCCTCGTTCAATTTGCGAACGCAAAAGGAACTCACGAAATTGACGAGGAACTGGCGCGGATCGCCGTGACGGTAGGCCTTAAGGGTTCCGCAGAAAATGGCAAAGCGGCGCGCATGTAGGATTATATGGCAATCCGCTGATTGCCGTGAACCGGAGGAATATCCAGGAGCATCTGACGGAGAAGGGTTTCATGAAAGATTCTTTCGCGGATAAGGTTAGAACAATCGCGCGGGATTTTCGAGCGGCCGGAAGAACTTTCACGACTTCCGATGTGGCTGAAAAGCTGCGTGTGCAGACCTACGCGGAAAAGAAGCAGGTTGCCGGTGCAATTTATGAACTGCTTAAAGCCGAAGAGATCCAGCGAGTGAGCAGGGGCGTTTACACCTACTCGGGCAAGGCGAACCAGAAGCCCTCAAAGCAAAAGATCATGTGGAATTACTTCCGCATGCGGACGAAGTGCGGAAGCAGTGTAACAATAGAGGAGCTGCAGGCGGCGGCAAACACTTCGGCTGATTACACTCGCGAATGGTTGACGTTTTTAATCCGGACTGGGTTCGTAAAGGACTACGGGAACGGACGCTTTCAGCTCCTTAAAGATCCGGTTGAGATGCCGATTGACGAGAAGAAATCTCAAAGGCTGCGCCAGTTGCGGAGCAAGAAACGAGAGGAGGTGTTGGAGATCTTGGGTGAGATCAGGAAGGCCGTTTCCCGGCTGGAAGGAACTGTCGGGGAACTGATGGATTGACATGAAAAGCATCCACGGGGGAACAATTATGGCGGAAAAACTCATTGGAAAAAAGGAGAAAGCGCTGATCCACGTCGCCAAGTCCGAACTTGGCATGGCCGAAGGTGAATACAGAGCCTTGTTGTCAAGTGTTGGAGTCTCATCTTCTACAGAACTCGACTATCGAAAGTTCGACGAAGTAATGGGGAAGCTCAGGGCATCCGGATTCAAGCCTCTAAACGGAACGAAGAGGGCAACGGGCACTCATTCCGATTTACCCAAGGAAAAGCAGCCCATGCTTTCCAAGATCGAGGCCATCTTGGCAGACCTGAATCTGCCCTGGTCCTATGCCGACAAGGTGGTAAAGACAATGTTCGGTATAGACAGGTTGCGGTGGTGTACGACGGATCAGACGTGGAAAGTGCTCCAGGCGTTAATCATCTTTCAGAACAGGAAGGCAAAGCCTAAAGCGAAAACCGGTTAAGGGAAACACAAACTTGTGCCGGCTAGGTTGGCCGCTGAAAAGGCATTCCTCGATGCCCTGCCGGCACAAAAAATCGAGGGTGGCAGTAGCGAGGGGCTGTCGATCCGGGAGCTAGGCGGAGCTTCCATCGGATCTTCAGCCCCTTTTTTCGAGGTGAACCGCACGAAGCGCCGCGAGGTCAATCAGTGGTCTGATTGGTCAGGCGCAAAAGGGAGCGCAATTATGAAATGTAGAGTCTTTAATACCGAGGTTCCCACTGAGGATGCAGTACAGGTTTCATCGCTATTGGGTTTAATGATCGCCATTTTATCGGCTCGCTGCGAAGCGGATACGGCGACGCTTTCGAGCGAGGATTTAAGCGGGTTGGTCTATCTTTTGAGACTCGCCAGCCAAACCATAGACGATCTTTATGGTGAACTGATGAACCGAGATTGGGCGGCAAAGAATCCGGGCGCCAAAGACGAGCCGGGCGCAGATTGTAAGGTGGGATAATCAATGGACGGAAGCGGGAGCCTACAGTCTCCGTACAGACTGCGGCGCTCGGCAACCAGTTTTCAGGGTACGGCCTAACCGGCGCTCTGCCAGTTGTCAAGATAGTGGGTTTTCGAGGGCGTGTCAATGATCCGGGTAAGAAGAGGCGAGGCAGGAATTAATCGACAACTTTTGTTTTTGGGGAAAGCGCATGACGGGAGAGGGGAGGCTGATTTATGGCAGGTAGAGAGTATGATTCCCCGCACGGATCACCTCGCCCGGCAACTGGCTGTCGATGTGCGGCTCAGCCAGCGCCTGCCAAGTGTGAATATAGCGGCTTTTCGGGGGCGAGTCAATGATCCGGGTAAGAAGGGGCGAGGCCGATAAGGCTTCGTGGGGCAAAATGACAGCCGGCACCGTTAGAAAACGCAGGATGATCTATGGCAGGAAGTAGGAGCCCTCACCCACCGACCTGGGCGCGGCGTCCGGCCCGGCTCTTGGGGGATACGGCCCAGCCGAAGCCATCTGCACTGATGGTAGCTCGCAATGGAGCGCATGTCAACGTCCTCATATTATCCGGGCAAGAAGACGTGATTCGATTAAGAGTTAATGACTAAGAGTTAATGACTAAGAGTTAACAACTAGGGGAGAAAAGTGAGGATGGCAGACAACGAAAGTGCGGATTTCATGGAGGCGGCCGGGTTCGGGGTCGCTGCATATTTGATGCGAGAGAGTAATCGAGCGCGCCTTCAGTCGCCGGCAGAGGTGTCATCAGTGATACGGGCGGTTGAAGAGGAGCGGCCGCGCCTGGAGTGGATCGCAGAGATGATGCGCGAGGGCGAAGCGCGGGCGGCCAGGATGGCGGCCTTGACCGATGATCCGCTATACGAAGGGATAGAGTTTTGTCTTAGACGAATGGAGGGGGAAAGGTGATGGGCTACCGCCGGGGATTCGAAAGCTGAGCGACGCCAAACTCCGGGACAAGACGGAGGTCTTTCATACACGGCGAGCGAGGCAACGCTGGCAGTCGCCAGCAAAAAGTCAAACTGGAGGACATGGCAAGGAGTGCAGAATGAGCATGGGATTTCCACTGAGCACGGAGACACAGGCGCTGATTGCAGAGATTATCCGGCTCGACCAAATAACGGCACAATTGAGGGCTGATGAAATCGACGCGAACGGCGCCCTGCAGGCATTGCAGAAAAAACGGATCGAGGGACTTATAAAACCTGGCTCCGCGTCTCCCGGAGCCATCGAGATCAAATCAGCGACGGAGAAATGTCTGGACCTTCACAGCGCGATAATTGCTTGCCAGGCTAAACGCGGGGAGATGATTACACAAATCTCCGGCTCCATGCTCCTTGATAAGAAGAAGCGCGAGAAGGAATTCCGGGCCGAAATCGAGCAGCTTGGGGAAGAGAATGAGAAATTGCGACAAGAGTTCTTGACGGCTATGGCCCGAGCTGGGGTGGCTCAAATGGCATACTTAGGCCACTGGAAGCTTATGAAAAGTAAAGGCCCCGGCTTTAGTCGGTTGAATGAATCCGATCAGACGTTCTTCGGCGCCGAAATTGACCGGTTTTCTGCAGAAGCGGGCATCGACGGATCATATCGCACAGTGGATGATCGGATACAAGAGATCAATAAGAAAATAAATGCGCTTGGGGAGCCAATCGGCACGGAGTATGTCGAGGCCGCGATTAAAATCGTCCGACAAAATTAGGGAGGGAAAAGAGATGGCCGAGAATCAGACTCACATTGTTCGCAAGAATAGGGATCACGACGGAGAGGAGTTTTTGCCTCGCAAAAGCGATGGCTCAGAGTACCAACCTGGCGATAGGGTGAAGATCGAAAATGCCGAACGGCACTATCAGAGGGGTCTACTGGGCGTTTTAAGGGAAGATAATGATGACTGAGTGAGCCTTTGCTCCGCACTGGAAACAGAAGCAGGCGGATACACTATAGTCAATAAGGGAGACGGAAGCATGGCGATGATGACCGAAAAGGGCACTCTGCCCTTTGGGATCGAGAGAGACGGCAAAGTGCACCGCGACTTCGAAATCAGGCCGGCTCTGGTGAAGGACACGCTGGAGGCTTATGCGGAGCATGGCGCAATCAAATTGGAGGACAACGCATTCGGCAATGTATGCCTCACATCGAAGCGCCTCCTGAGGATCGGCGATATCAGTCCCGTGACAATGGACGACATGTCCGGGCTCATGGATGAGGATTACGGGGAGATTGTCGCCGCGAAAGAGAGGCTAGCAGCCAGGCTGGCTTCGTTTCGACGCGGAGGAGGAATCGAAGGCTCAGAAGCGGCCGGCCCTATCGTTTCGACAGAGAGTAAAGAACGCTCGGAAACTGGTCCTTGCTCTGGCGGAGAGGAAGTTTCCTCCGGAGTCGGTTCTTAACATGGCCGTCGATGAGGCGTACGAATATTTGGAAACTTGGTCCGAGATGACGCAGCCTGAAAAAACCAAGAAGTGCAAGGTCTTGAAAAAGCCGCAAGGAGGCAAATAATGGCCGGCGCTGCCATGAAGATCGCATTGACATTCACGGCCGTCGACGCCGCATCGGGTGCGCTGAGGCTTCTGGAAAACAAGATTCTTGGGCTTGGCAAGGCCGGGAAGCAAGTCAAAAAAGATTTTGAAAGCATGGTCTCCAACATGCAATCCGGCGTCAAGTCGCTGGCCGTCTCATGGGTGGCCTTCGAGAAGCTAAAACCCTTTGTAAGCACAGCGGCGAACGTTCAAGAAGCGTTGCTTGAGATGAAAATGACCCTGGCAACGGCCGGGAAGGACGCCGGCAGGCTGGCGGATGAACTTGAAAGAGTCGAGCGTGTGGCGGATGTACTTCAAAAGAAGACGCCATTTTCATCGCTTGACATAATCAAGGCCGAGACAGCCTTCAAAAAAGCTGGAATCGATATCAACGATATAACGAACCCGAAGGGCGCGGCCTACGCATCGGCGACCCTTGCAACCATAGCCGGACACGGAATGACGCCCGAGACCGTCGCCGAAATCATGACGCACGTTGCCATTCCTTTCCACGTAAAGGGAGAGGCGTATGGCGAGATGGCCGATCTTTTTCAGCGCGTCATCACAAACTCGACCCTCGATCTGCCGGGCTTTGGGTCCGGCATGGCCAATTTCGGGGGCATCGCGTCCAACCTTGGACTCGATATGAAACGCACGGCGCAAGCCCTCATGACGGTCGGTGAGGCCGTTAGAGATCCCGCAGCGGCAGGAACCTATCTAAAGAATTTCCTGCTTGCGATAAGCGCCCCGACGAAGGGCGAGAAAGAGGCTCAGGAAGATGCGGGATTCCGTTTCTGGAACAAGGGGCACCACCTTAAGAACTGGGATCAGATAATTTCCGAATTGCAGGGCAAAACGGCTGGAATGGGCGATGACGAACGCGCGGACACCTTGCGAAAGGCTTTCCAGATGCGCGGGCTTGAAGCGGTTTTGCCTTTGGTGAACCGGGGCATGGGCTCGTACAAGGAAGCCGGCCAAAAGCTGGCATCCTCCGGCGACATAGATACGAAATTGGGGATCGCTCTGGAGGGGCTTAACAGAAATGTGACCTCTCTCAGCGGCACGGTTGAAACGGCAATATCGAATACATTCAAGCCCATGCTCTCTTCTCTCACGGAAGTGACAATGAAGGCGAATGATGCGGCGGATGCCTTCGGAAGGTTCGCAGCCGAGCATCAAAAGGAGTTCGGCTATGCTGAGGCCGGAGGCGTGGCAGCGTTGGGCGGACTCGGCCTCTATGGCCTCTTCCGAATGGGCAAAGGGCTGAGAGCCGGAGGAAGGGTCTTAAGGGGTCTGCGCGGCCTTGTCGGTACGGGCGCCGAAGTTGCTGAAGGCAAGGCGCTGCAAGCAACGGCTGGCGTGACGCCGGTCTTCGTGGTTGGAGGCAAGTTGGACGGGATGAGCGGCATTGCGGGCGGAGCCAGTGCGATGACAGAGGTACTGAGGGATGTGGCGCCAGCGGCCGTGGGGGCCTCGCTAACCTCTGCTCTCGCGCCAGCGGCGGCGATTTTGGCTCCCCTGGGGGGCCTGATCCTCTTGGATCACGAGCTTCGGGAACATGGAATGACCGGGAAGTCCAAATTGTGGACGGACTTCGGAGACGGAGGCAAACCAAAGTCGTGGGCGGATATGGAGGGCGGCCACGGAAAGGGAGCGCTTGAGATGCTCGCCGCCGATAAGCTTAAGGACTCCGATAGGCGCATCGAGGACGCAGTGCATGGCGTGGGAACGATCCTGAGAGAGAAAAAGAACATTACCAATATTTACGTCAATGTGGATCAGAACGGACGCGTAACGTCTCACTCGGATGACGCAAGCGCGACGACGACGATCAATCTCAAGCGCGGCGAATTCATGCCGTTTTAAGGGTTTGGGGGAAGATTGTGATGAGAAAGGGCGGCAAAGATGGGGGCTACATGCGTTGCATAGCAGTATCTGTCATAGTGGTGGCCTGCCTGCTTTGCGCTGTTGAGGCGCGGGCTCGGGATCTGCGATCAGAAATGATGAGTGCGCCGCTGGAACGTCAATTGACTTTTCTTAACGATCCGAATTCTTCATGGGCCAAGCTCGACCCTTTGGTCGTGGCCAGGTTCAGGTCCCTTCTCGATCAGTTGGTCCAGGGCTACACGGAAGACGAAGGTCAGATAGCAAATTTGACTGTGAAAACGCAAGGGGCACTGGAGTCTTACGGAATATCGGAAACGCTGCTCAACATAATGGAAGGCATGAACACGGTTGGTATCAACTCAGGTTCGAAGCGAGGCTATAAAGACACCTTGACGGCCTACATTGTTCTAAGAAACAAGTGGATCACTCATGAAGATGCAGTAGCGGGCCTTCGGGAGATACTCGAAAGCCTTCAATCTCACGGCAAAGCAGGGAAGTGAAGGTGGGAATTTTTTCTATAAAAGTGGGAAAAACACATCAAAATTGAGGTCGCCGGCAGCGCGATCCAGCGCGATCCGCGCCCGAGTCGGCTTGCAAAGTGGGAATTTTAATCTTCTGCCTGTCCGCGCCGAGGTGCGGAAACCTTTAAAGGATCAATGCAATGAGCGGGAAAACTCCATCGCAACAATCGAACCCATTGTACGCAGGCTCGTCAGCGGGCATGGGAGGAAGTACACCGAATTTGAATCTGATTCTCTACACTCACGCCATCGGCTTAGCTGCGCAGCTTGCCGCAAACCTTGAAGCCATCGACTCGATGTTCAGCGAGGACACGCTCCATATGCCGCCGCAATAACGGCCTTTGTCAATGCCGTGACTGAGGATCTGACCTTGGCCGGAGACCCAACGATCAGCTTGACACCCAATCCCATTGCGGGCGTCCCTTACCGTTTGTGGATCGTCCAGCCTGCCGCTGGCGGACCTTACTCTGTCACATGGGCGACTGCCATATCCTGGGCCGGAGGCGCTGCCCCTGCGCTCACCGCCACGGCCGGGAAGAAAAACCTTTTCACCTTTTATTATATTAACGCGACTCTCGGATGGGTGGGCGAGATGGACGCGAACGTTTTTTAGCTGAATCTGCGGGCGGAGTTGCCCTTGGCTTGACGACTACGAACGGCGAGAAAAAGAGGGGGTAAGGGAGTGAGACGCACGACCGAACAAAGAGTACAGTCTGCCGAAAGCCTCATCGAAGAGGGTCGGATTCTGGCAACCCATAAAGAGGCGGCCATGCCGGCCACGCTCGACCCGACTGCAATGCCGGCAGCCCAAAGAGAGGCGTTAATTAACGAAATGCTCTGCGACTGGTTCAATGCCAAGGCGGCACAGGCTGCAGCGGGGTCACAGGGCAGGATCTCAGATATCAAGGAGTAATCCATGCGACATACCACTGAGCAACGGGAACGGTTTGTGGAGGGGCTCGTGAGAGACGGCAGAATTCTCGCAACCCACAGAGACGCGGCCATTGCGCTGCTCGACTATCTTGATTTGCATGATCGAGAGGTAATCTTGCATGACGGCAGGCGGGCTTCGGCTCTGCGGCTGCTGGAGGAGGTTCTTCGCGAAATGCGTCCCGCCGATGCGGACGCGCGGTTGGCCGCTTATGCGGAAATCGAGGCCCGAGAGCGCGGGATCTCCTTTTCAGAGGCCTTCCAGCAGGTTGGAAAGAAATATCCTGAGCTTGTACGCGACTATTTGAACTTCAGTTCCAGGCGCGTCGCCGGCGAGTCGGCCCGAGGAAATCCCCTGCAGCGGCTAAATCTGGCGGCGGAGCGAATGGCGAGGACACAGAACATTTCCTTTGCAGAAGCGTATCGGCGCGTCCAGTTGGATGACCCCCGGCTCGCGCGAGAGTGCGTAAGTTTTTACATGTCTTGAGGCATTTGGACGGGCAATATTCATAAAGACCAGAGCTGCTTGGGGCATAGGGGCATCTGAGCCGGGTCTATGCAAGTCGGACGAAAGAGGTCTACTGGCTTCCTCTTTCTCTGCCTTCCCTCCGCCCGGCTAACTCAACGGTTCGAACGTTTTATGGCAGGAAGCAGGAGCCTGGTTCATAGCAGGAGCGCTACCGGGTTGGGAGCCGGAAGACCCGAGGCTTTCCAAATCGCCTCAGAGGGCCTTGTTTTGGCATCTACGCCTGCCCTTGCTTAAGACGATGGATCACAAGGGCAAGAGCCGGAAGGCCAGCGAGAAGGGCAAAATTAGAATTGGGTTTATAACGCAAGAAGCCGCCGGGCGATGGCAGCTTCTTGAGAATGTATGTTCGGACGGTGCGCGCTGACAATAATAGTTGCCATAAGCGGGGGATGTCAAATGAATCCAGTCTCAGCGCGGCCCATTGACGAACTTCAAAGGGTGAAGAGGAACGTATTTTGTGAGCACTATGAGGCCTGTTTGGACATTGCTCTGTTTAAAGGATGGCGAAGCTTCTCTTGCGGACACTGTGCCAACTTCAGCCAGGCGCAAAAGTCATGTGCCGAGTGGCAGGGAGACGCCTTGTGCTGTGGTGACTTGATCTCCGTTGTATTTGGCTTGAGCATTATGCCCGAAACGGATCTATGAGGAGCCTCAAGCATGAACAAAACGAACCACGGAAGCACTCGGGATAGAATGAGAAACCAATGTTTTGCGCTCAGGGACCTGCTCTGCCAAAGAGATCGCATCTCTATCGCGGAGATAGCCGCAGGCCTGGAAATGCATCCTCTTACCGTCAGAAGGTGGGTTAATGCTTTCAGTAGGACAATGGATCTTCGGATTGAGAAGGGGATCGTAGTGATTGAAAGAGCCGATAAGTGCTTGGCTTGAACTTTGAGGGAGATGGCCCATGTCTGATGATGCAGCGTCAAAGATAAATCATCGCGAGCTTATTCGTAGTGCAAGCAAGAGATATAGATGCGGTTTTCAACGTCTGCCGCACGATCTCCAGGATGAGATCATCGCAGGCTTGGACCAAAACACCCTTACGTATGATGCTGCGTCGGCGCTAATTAAGGTTCGAGGTGGAAGGCTTTCTTACCAGGCAGTCTCCAATTACTACAGGGCCGTAAGGCGTGAACGGCAGACGCGGCTCGGTGCTTAAGGTCGGTTCTGGTAAAGGCCATATCCGCGACGTTGTTCAATTAAAAGGAGACAAGATGCCGACTCACCGTACAGGTTCAGACGGCAAGAGGATCAAGATTCCCGATGGCTATGATTCTCGTCAGGGATCTGATGGCCATGTGGTTCGCATCCCGCCAGGTGCGACTTCAAGGCAAGGCTCAGATGGTCGAGTTGTCGCGATTCCACCAGGGAAAACGACCCGCCAGAATAAGCGTGGCCGAATCGTTATTGTTGGCTGAAATGGGGAGGGGAATAACGAAGATTCGGTAAGGCGTTTGTTGCCTAATCGCAGGCATGCAGATGTCAAGCTCGTCCGAGCACTCTTGCCGGAACATAACGTCTCGCCAAATAGTTCGCCTACAACTGCTCCGGGCAGAACGCTATAGGTCGCTCCTTTCGCTCATCCACACAGTACTTGTCAAAATTCTCATTCTATTTTTCCAAATTTCTCATTTCAAATTTCCGCTTACACTTCCGATAGCGGAAAGGTTTTCGTATTTCTACTGTGTGCCCGTCCTTAGCGTCAGGTGAAGGGAAAAGCCAGGGGTATCTTTTGGAAGAGATCCAATATAATCAGCAAAAGGAACTCAGCGAGATGCGCCGTAACCGGTTGTTCGCGGGCGCCTGATTTCGCTTTTGGAATAAAAATTATGCGCCGCTGCAAATCAATGTGCTCAAGACGGACGGTAAGTATTTCCGTCTTCCGCATGGCCGTTTCCAGACCTATCACAATGAAGGGATAGACCTGAATATTTTGATCCTGCTGCGCGCATTCAAGCAAGCGTTTGATTTATTCAACCGTCAGGTAGGTTATCCGGCATTGATCTTCCCGGAAGCGGTTGATTTTTCCAGGGCGCAGGCGAGTGTCAACGTCCGGCTCAAATGATAAAATCGGCAGTCGGAATAATTCGATGATCCTTAGGCTGCCTAGTGCATACCACCGAAATAAAATGTATTATGTAAAAAATGGGTGGTCGAACTACCCAATATATACCTGCCTAAATACCCATTGGTTGACAACTTTTCCATATCCAAATCTATCCTATCTATATTACAATGCTTGCGGCTGACGGATCAAAACAATTCATCCTCCACATGGACCAGTTATGTTAGATGATTTTTGACGCCAGATGCTCAAAGTGTTACGAAAAAGTTTGAAGAAACAATTTCTTATCACCTCTCATCACCTCGTCCTTGGGCAGCTTACGAGGAGGGCCTATGCGTACAGCAAATCTTTCGAAGCCTCTGTATGGACTATTCATTTTCTTCTCCGCTATCTGTCTGTTCCCCCTGTTTTCACAGGTCTCCATTGGAGCTTCACTTTTCGATTTGGTCGGCACGTGGAATTATAACCGTTTGGTTTCAGGCCCTGCGGCGCCATGGTGGGAAAGAGGCACACTGACCATCAAGCAGGACGGAACATTCACCGGTTCCGGTAAAGACAGCAATGGCAGTCCTGATAGCCTCAGCG
>Ga0326728_10004385_pt1 | contig 41828 bp, 43 predicted proteins | sample MB3enrmetagenome_FD_207602 | JGI IMG/M metagenome (GOLD analysis project Ga0326728, IMG submission 207602) | Lab enriched peat soil microbial communities from McLean, Ithaca, NY, United States - MB31MN | ecosystem: Environmental > Terrestrial > Soil > Wetlands > Peat | place: USA: New York... | reverse complement strand
CCGCCGGCCGTGGCGATGCTGACCGTGCCATTGTTGACTGCCACGCCGCCGGAGTTGGTTACGACGAAGGTGGTCTGAGCACTCGCGCCAGTGGCAATCCCGCCGAAGTTCCAGTTCGTCGGGCTGATCCCGATCTGGGCAGCGGTCAGCGCCACGATGTAGTTGGGCTGCGTGTTGGTGCCCGAGCCGCCGGGACCGCTGACGATCTCCGTCACGTTATAGGTGCCCGCAGAGGCATAGGTATAGACCACGCTGTTGGTCGTAACATTGGTCTGCCCTCCATCACCGAAGCTCCAGAACCAATTGGTGATAATGCCGGTGGAGGTGTCGGTGAACGTCACGGTCAACGGTGCCACGCCGCTGGTCGGAGTCCCGCTGAAGCTGGCCAGCGGCGTAATCGCCCCAACGCCGGTCACGGGATTGGTCGAGGCGCCGCCGTTGCTGGCGAACACGACGTTGGTGCTGAAGCTGCCCGCCCCCGTCGGACTGAAGCTGACCGCCACCAAGCCGGTCTGGCCGCCAGCCACGTTGTACGGGCTGCCTGAGACAATCTTAAACGGGCCGCTCACCGTGGCCGTGCCGGTCAAGCTCGACTGGCCGCCGTTGATCACCAAGAAACTCTGCGTGCTGCTTCCGCCGACGATCAGGGTGCCGTAGTTGAGGTTGGCCGGGGTGACGATCAGATTGGACGGCGTGCCGACGAGGGCATAGATCAGGTTCGCCCCGGTCGGCGTGCCCCATCCGGTGCAAAGGTCGTAGCCGGAGACGGCGAAAAACTTGGTGTCGGTGCTCCTGTTTGTGTTATTGCCAGTGGTGATGTCGTGGAAGCACGCCGCATAGGTTGTCCCCGTACCGATTGTGTAAATGGCCGGGTTGAGGAAGCCGACCGGTGACTTGCCGTTGGTCGCGCCCTGCTGGTTGACCAGTGCCGTGAAGCCGGCCCACAGCGGCGCCGCGCAACTCGTGCCGCCTACGCTGTACTGGGTGCCATTGTCCGCGATGAGAAAAATGTTATCAGCCGTCAGGGCGATGTCCGGAAGGTTCCGCATGGTTGTCGATCCCTGGTTGGCGGACATGCTGATGCCCTGTTGCCAACTCGGAATTGCATAGGTGGTGCTGATCCCGCCGCTGCTGGCATATGGTTCGCCCTGGCTGAACCAGCTCCAGGTCGTTTCCGACACCCAGGATCCACTTGGTCCGGTGGTCGTCAACGTTGTCCCGCCGGCAACCGTGATATACGGGTCATCGACCGGCGTAGGAGTCGTCCCCACATACGCGCCGCTATCGCCGGAAGCGTTGAAGAACGATTGGCCCTGCGCCGCAAATTGCTGGAACGTCTCGTCCAGCAACGACTTGGTGACGCCCGTCCAAGCCCAGGAAGAGCTTAGTTGCTTGGCCATATTGTCCGTGGCCATCCGATTCAACATGTCGATGTAATCGGCCCACTCGCCAGGCGATTCGTAAACGATCACGTTCGATAGTCCCGGGGCCATCGAGATCGCCATCTCGATGTCCAGAGCTACCTCGCCATTATTGCTGCCAGGGGTTCCGCTAAACCCATCCACCAACACATTTGTCAAGGTGACGTTTGGTAGTCCGGCTTGGCTCTCGTATGCCGTGATGTCGTTGGTGTAATACCCGTCCATCTCCAACAAGCCAACCGCCTGCCCGGAGCCGTTGAGCGCGACGCCTGGGACATAGGCGGCCCTGAAATCGTATCCCATATAGAGGCCGCTTGGCCCCGAGCCGGCATTCGGCGTCGCGTTCCGCACCTGATTCAGAGGAGTTTTATGAATCATCGGATGCGGTACCATGTAATTGTCAAGGCCGCAGATGCCCGACAACGGGACAGCCAGGTCGATCGACGGGTCGGCATCCGGCGCATAGAACGTGCGCGCTTCCGTCGGGTGCTGGTAAACACGCATCGTCAGATGGAAGACCTTCTCGATATCCGCCACCGAGCCGTTCACATCCAGCAGGACACGATTGGGATGCGTGCCGGTAACCGTGAAGCCGTTCGCCTTCGCGAAGTCGATGACTGTCTGGTAATCCTCTTTGGTCGGACCAAACTTTTCTGTGAACTGTTCCGGCGTCAGATACTGATGGTAAACGGGAGTGCCCGGGTCGTAGATCTGCTGGAGCAAGTTGTCGAGCGCTTGCTGGTTGCGCAACGGCAGCCCAATCGCGAGCTTCAAACGAGTCTCGCTTGTGAGACGGCCAAATGCCTGCAAGTGCAGGTTTGTCACGGCCTGAGGTATGTGGCCATGCGAAACTCGATATTCCTGTGCCCGAACCGACGTTGTAAACAAAAGAACCAGAGCCGCCAGGCCCAGACGCAAAGAATACCACTGCCGCCCTCTAGAATTCACATTAGCCTTGACTTGCTCCATCGCAATCTGGTTCCGCCCCTGTTCTCTTCGTGTTGCTCACGTCTCTATCCTCTTGCTGCACGAGAGCAACGACTTGCTTCCGCTTGAAGGCTCAGCAGAGCCGTTGGGGCGTCACCTACCTTATTCTTGCCAAAGGGGTTATGGTGAACATCAGCCGTAAGTGCAGTCGGAGCAGCTTGCGTACCCACAGCATATCCAATCAACCTCGACGAAGACTTATTTGGTAATGGGCGGGCGTCGGGATCGAGCCAATGGTTTTCCTTCTCGCGGGGCAGTATCACCGGCATCCGGTCGTGTATGTCTTTTAGCAACTCGTTGGCGTCAGTCGTGATGATGATGCAAGTTTTGATTTCCTCACCTTCGGGTGGTTTCCACGTTTCCCGCAGCCCGGCGAACCCGAATGGCTCCCGGTTCTTCAAAACGATGCGCATGGGCTGTTTAGCACCGCCCGTTTTCTTCCACTCGTAAAACCCATCGGCCACGATCGAACACCGGCGTTTGCGGTTTGCCACGCGGAGAGCGGGGTTGGTTGTCAACGTCTCAGCGCGAGCGTTAATCATCCGGTTGCCAATGGCCGGGTCTTTCGCCCACGACGGAATCAGTCCCCAGCGCATCTGCATCAGCCTGCGTTGCCCATCATCGGCCAGCACGACCACGGGTTGTGTGGGAGCGATGTTGTACCGTGGCGCGACGGTCTTGTAGAAGCTGGCTGAAATCTCCACACCAAACCGTTTCGCCAACTCCTTCGCCTCTGCCGTCAGCGTGAATCGCCCGCACATGCAGATAACATTACACCGCTAAGCTTCCGCTGGGAAGCCACGACCAAAGTGAGCCTATTCATCCTTTCCCATTGCTTCAGGGTCGAGCCGTCGGGGCCGATGTCGTTCAAAGATGCGGGCGGTGTGTTTCAACAAACCGTTGCAGATGCCCAATGGAAGATTGCAATCGCGGGTGTTCTAAATTCATGTCAATAGCAGAGGCAGTGACTACTGCTGTTTAATAGTATCCGCCGTGCCGGCAGAGAGCGAGGCCGTTGAGCATCGCATCGAAGCTACGCTGCGCTCCTTCTGCCTCGGCAGGCAAGAGCCCCCTGTAGGAGAACCTGTTGCAGTCAACGCACTATGCACTTGACTCTTGACGGATTGGCGGTGTCGGATACGGGGGGGCATGGCGCGACCGATTCGTGTGGGGTTTCCGGGGGCGGTTCTATCTTGAGATGGCGCGGGGCAATGAGGGGCGCGACGTTTACGCGCGCACCAGACGGTGGTAGCGGTTTGGGTCGAGCTTGAAGCCGGGGAAAATCTTCTGGAGGTTGCGCGCGCCGAGGTGCTTTTGGGCGATTTCGGCGAACACGTCGCGGTAATCAGTGGTCAGTGCAAGGTCGCGGCCTTCATAAAGTTGCTCGCGTGCAAGGCCGGGCCATTTGCCGTACACTTTCCCGCCGCGCACGGGGCCGCCCATCACCATGAAACAGGTGGCATGACCGTGGTCAGTCCCACGGTTGCCGTTTTGGCGGACGGTGCGGCCGAACTCGCTCATCGTGAGAATGACGACATCGGCCATGCGATCGCCGAGGTCGTGATACAGCGCAGCCAGACCCTTGGAAAACTCGGTGAACCGATTGGCCAACTGACCCGCCGCGCCGCCCTGGTTGACATGCGTGTCCCAGCCGCCAATTTCGGCAAAGGCGACTTCGATGCCGAGGTTGGCCTTGATCATCTGGGCAATCTGCATCAGGGAACGACCGAATGCGCTGGTGGGATATTGAGCTCCGTTCTGAGGTGAGTACTTCGTCGGGTCCGCCGCATTCAACGCCGCGATGGCGTCAAATGCTTCCTTGCCGGTGCCATGCAATACGCGGTCCACCGCGCCTTCGTACATGCCCTCGAAACCGCTCGTCACCCCGCGACCAAGTTCGCTGGTGTCGCGGACGCCAAACATTTTCAGGTCCGGGATCGCCAGCGCTTCATGGTCGCCCTGTAAACTGCGCGGCAACATCGTGGTCATCGCCACCGCTTGGAACGACGTCAACTTAGCGCGGTCTTCGGGGCAGGCGAGCAACGTGCGATTTAACCAGCCCGACCGGATCGATTTGTCATTTGCGACGCCGCATTCCATGAAATCCTGCGCGTCGAAGTGCGAGCGGGTCGAACTGGGCGAACCGCATGCCTGAATCAACGCCAGATGCCCGGTCTTATAGACCGGCAGCAGCGCCGCCATGTCCGGGTGAAATCCGAAGAATCCGTCCAGGTCGAGCACGCCCTCCGCGGTGGCTTTTGGGGTCGGCTGCGGAATGGCAATCTCCGAGCGGGCCGCGTAGTAATCCTTGTCGCCATACGGTACGACCATGGAAAGTCCGTCCACTGCGCCGCGCTGGAACAGGCAAATGAGAATCTTCCTGCCGCCCGACGGCGTCGGTTCGGCGGCGAACACGAGCTGTTGCAGGAAACGTGGTCCCCACATCGGAATTGAGCCGACCGACACGAGCGCAAGCGCCCCGCGTTTAAGGAATGTTCGCCGGGACAATTTCATCTGCGGGTTCCTTGGTTGATCAATGGCGTTGGAATTCGGGTGAACCGAGCATCAGCGCCACGAGTTGCGGGACGTTGACGGTGCTGGTGGCGCTGTCGTACGGGCCAAATGTCTGTTTCTCCAGCGTGGCGCGGGTGGCGTCGCTCATGCGGCCCTGTAACAAAACCTCATCAAGACGGTTGAGAACGAGATCGGGTTTGTCGATATCCACGCCGCGTAGCAGATCATCAGTAGGAAGACTGACATCGGAGAACTTGCCTTCGGCGAGTGCAAGCGAGAAGTTCATGCGGGAGATAAGCGCGCCCGCGTTGACCCATTTGCGCGAGTCTTCGGGATAACCCGTTGGCGCCTGATACGCGAACAACGCCTGGCCCAGCTCGATGATGGAGAGGTTGAGTGTCTTGCGTCGAGCGCCGGCAATGCGATCCATCCCGCGACCGAACGTCGCGCCGGTTTCCACGGCGAGCCGCGCCGTTAACGGCGGCCCGGCGCTGCCCTCGGGCGTCATCATCCCGCCCGCGGCGCGCACGGCGGAGACTGCATACTCAAACGGGGATTTGATTTTGGCGCGGTACGTCGCGGGAAAATAAAACTCCGGGCTGTAGATGATGGCCTCGACCACCTTGCGAAGATCGCCGTCGGTTGCGCGGAAGACCCCGGCGACTCGCTCCACGAGCGCCGCGGGCGGATCGTCGGCGACGAGGCGTTGACACAGTTTGGTGGCGATGAATTTCGCCGTGGACGGATGACGCGCGAGAATATCGAGCACCCACTCGACGTCCTTCGCTCCGCCGCCGGGCGGGAGGATATGACCGAGGACCGTTTTCGCCCCATCGTCGTGCCGTCGCGGGTGAAATTCAAATCCGCCTGTGCGCAAATTGATTCCCCAACCGGTGAAACAACGGGCCACTTCCTGCACGTCCTTTTGGGTGTAGCCGCCGTCCACGCCGAGCGTGTGCAATTCCATGATCTCGCGCGCATAGTTCTCGTTGATGCCGCCGACCACGCGCGGCTTGCCGGCGTTGACCGGATCGGGTGCTGTGCCGGGGACCTGCTCGCGAACGCGCGACCGGAGGCGCTCCTCTCCCGGTCCCGGCTCACGCGGCGCGGAGTTCTGCGCGTTGTCGAGGTAGAACAGCATCGCCGGGCTTTTCGCCGAGGCTTCCAACAGGTCGCGAAACTTGCCGAAGACGTTCGGGCGGATGACCTCGCGTTCATCGACGACCTTCAAGACCTGGCACGGGCCTTTGCGCACGTCGACATTGAAATGATTGCTCCAGAAATCGGCCAGCACCTCGTAAAGCTGGCGGTTGGACTCGACGGCGCGGATGATCTTGGCATCCTGCAGCTGTGCCACGGCAATCCGCGACAGATGCTCGCCGGGTTTGTCGTCCATGAGCTTCTGGACATTGCTGGCGCGCCTGTTCGCATCGGCCAGCTCAGAGCCGCTCTTCACATCCTTTTGCTTTTCGGACTCGGCTTGAGCCTTTTTCCGCTCGGCGGCCATCCGTTGGTCCTCATGGAACGATTCCATCAGGTTGCTGGCGCTCATGGACAACGCGTTGAACGCGGCGAGCTTCTTTTCCACGACGGAATCGTCAATCCGTTCGGGATGCAACTGCTGCTGCAGATAATTCTCCAACCGCATCTTCTTCACGCGTTCCACGTCGCCGGGGCGCGGCCCGAACCCGAGCCGGTCGAGCACATGAACGATTTTCTGGTCGGGTGTGAGTTGGTTGTCTGCGGCTTGGAGTGGAACGGCGGTGAGAGCAAGCGCAACGCATGCCCACAACACCTTGGGCCGCCGCCTTGGATCAGAAGTGTTGTGCCCTCGGGCGCCAAATGACCTCGCACGTGTCACATCGGATTCAACACCTTAAGTCAGGTAGAGTCGCGCCACAAACTCTTCTGCAGCGACGGAGGTGGGCGACGACGGGACCGATCCCTTCAGTGACGCACTCAAATTGCATCAGTTGTATCAGCCATAAACGACCCTTTGAAGAGCTTCACAAGTATGGACTTCAGACTAGCCATGTGCGCCGCATGCCGCCGAACGCAAGTTTCGCCATGGCGGAAAGGATCTTCCTGTCCGTTTCATATACTCCCTGTATTCGTCGCCGAACTGTTCCAGCATCATCTGTTCTTCCCGTAGAACCCGCGCCGCAAAAATGACCACCGCCCGTGCCGCGAGAAAGAGGGGAATCCAGTTGAGGATTGTGAAGCCGAGGCTCAGTCGCCCATCACAGGATGGCCGTGTACATGGGATGCCGTATTCGCGAGAAAGGGACGGAAGTGATCAGCCGGTGGCCCGTGCGAAGTTGCAACTGGGCTGATCAGAGCCGCCCAAGCTCCACATGTGTCCAGGTCCAGAGGCCGAAACTGGCCAGTACCACACACTCCAGATTGATACGGCCACGAATGCTTCCGGGTCGCAGCAATCGCTGCGAAGTTGCTGTTGATTCTGAGAAAATCACTATCGCCTGTCCGGTCTCCGCCACTGCGATGAATCACGCCTCGCCGAGCAGCGTGTGAACCTTTGGCATCCATTCGCTGATCGGGATTTTCTGAGGACAATGGTCTTCGCAGTCGTGGCAGGCAACGCAAACATTGGCCCGCGCTGCTTCCGTGATAAAAATCTGATACTTGAAGCGCGCGGTGGGAATGTCTTCGTGGAGAAACGCTTCGTTGTAGATTTCAAAATTGGCCGGGATGTTCACTCCGCTTGGGCAGGGGATGCAGTAGTTGCACTTGGTGCAAGGAATAGCGGCTCGTTCCCGGTACTTTTGCTGCAAATCTGCAATCATCTTCACGTCCGCCGTCTGAAACGAATGGCTGCGTGCGTGTGCCGCCGAATCCAGGTTGGCTTTCACCTGGTCCATGTTGCTCATGCCGCTTAACACAACCGACACTTCGGGCTGATCCCAAAGCCATTGCAACGCCCAGTCCGCCGGGGATCGCTTCACGCTGGAGCGCTCGATCACCTGGCGAATGGACGACGGCGGATGGGCCAGCCTGCCGCCGAGCAGCGGTTCCATGATCACGATGGCCAGACCGTTGGCTGCAGCGAGCTTCAATCCCCGAGTACCCGCTTGGTTTTCCGTGTCCATGTAGTTATACTGAATCTGGCAGAGCGTCCAGCGATCGTAGCCGTTGATTATGTCAGGGAAGCTCTCGTAATTGTCGTGGAACGAGAAACCCAGATGGCGGATGCGTCCGTCGCGAATCGCGGCCTCGGCCTTTTCCAAGAGTTTGTATTTCGGGACGATTTCGCTCCAGCGGCTTTTATCCAGGGCATGGAGCAGATAGAAATCAATGTGATCGGTCTGTAGCTTGCGAAGTTGCTCGTTCAACATCCGGTCAAAATCGGCTTCCTTTTGGATCAACCACAACGGGGACTTTGTGGCTAGTTTCACCTGGTCTCGATGTCCGCGCAACGCCCTGCCGAGAACGGTCTCGCTGTTGCCTTCGTGATAGACGTAAGCGGTGTCGAAATAGTTCACGCCCCGATCCAGGGCGTGGCGGATCATGCGCACAGCTTCCGCTTCATCGATATTTTGGCCGTTGGGATTTCCGTCCACGGTAGGCAGGCGCATACAGCCAAAGCCCAGAACCGAGGCGTTCCAGTCCAGCTTGCCAAATTTGCGAAATTGCATGGTAATGAGCCGGTTCGAGGGTGAGGTCGAGGGGATTCATTCGCGAACGACGGCGGTCGGGCGGATCCCGGCGTGTTGATGGATCGCTGCGCCCAACCAGGCGATGGTTTGGCCCAGATCATTCATGTTGCGCAAAGCCTCGTCGTCCTTGGCCACTTCACCCTTGTCCAAACCAAATCCGAGGTTCCAATACGTGGACCCCGGCACAATGGCGCCGGACATGAGGAACATGTGGTTCATCGTGTCAAATGCGTGCGTGCCGCCGCCGCGTCTGACTGCCACCACGGCTGCTCCGATTTTTCCTCGAAACAATCCGCCGTTGGCCAGCGCCACTAGCCCGGCACGATCCAACAGCGCCTTCATTTCAGCGCTCACGTCGGTGAAGTACGTCGGTGATCCGAGGATGATCGCATCGGCTACTACCATTTTCTCCATGCACTGGTTAAAAACATCATCCTTCTGGCTGCACCGGAAATTTTTCTTCTCGAAACACTCGTAACAGGCCCGGCATCCGCGGACGGGTGCTCCGCCGAGTTGGATGAATTCGGTTTCCCACCCGGAGGCCGCCAGCGGCGCAAGCACCTTTTTCAAAAGGATTTCAGTGTTCCCGCCCTTACGCGGGCTACCATTTATGGCAACGGCTTTCATGTTTCTAATCTGCAATCACAAACAATTCGAATTTCCCGCTTTAACCGGGCCGTGTCAATGACAACCAAAGTTGAAAAAGCTTTTTTGAACTGACGCAGGGGCCTTCGTGCCGGACAGCAGCCAGATGCAAAAACAATTGTAGTTCGCCTCCTGAGCGACGGCGCGCCAGCGGCCATCCTGAGCGCACCCCGCGCACGCCTTTAGTCCCCATCGGGGACGGTGGGAATCCCTCGCGTTGCAGGCGAAGTATAGGGTTGTGTAATGTGGTCGCGTGACACGATATCAATTGGGCGCGCACACGAAGCACCACCTGAAATGCACGTTTATGCAGGGTGTTTCAGAAAGAAAAACCGCCAACGTTCATAAAACCCAGTAAACATTGGCGTTTCTAAGCTGGCTGCCCGGCCTGGACTCGAACCAGGAAATTCCAATTGAGGCTCACGACGTGATCGAAAGACGGCCTTGCACGCCTTATTCCACAAGGTTTTGTTGGCGACGACCTCTTTCAGTCATTTCGTGAGTTTTCAGCGGTTTTCAGTGCGATAGAGCAAAATAAGGCAAAGAGATTTTTGGACTCTTTGGTACACCGAAACGATACTGATCCAATTTGGAGAGGCGCGCAGCTTTGGCCGTCAATCGCTCGACGTTGGCCGTTGGCGCACGATTCAGAGCAGTGCGACCAGTTGGCGGCGCTTCGTGCCGATGCGATACAGGGCTTGCAGCAGCAGGTCAATCGAGACAGTCGAATCGCCGGACTCCATCTTGGCGACGCGGGACTGACTGGTTTCCAGCCGGGCGGCCAGTTCTGTTTGCGTTAGGTGCCGTTTCATCCGCTGCTCGCGCAGACAAGCGGCCAAGGCGCGCTTGGTCTCAATGTACGCCATGTCCGCGTCCGACAAATCCAAGAACTCCTGCACCGAGCCTTGCACCCATCCGTTCTTCAGTTTCTTCATGGCTGTGCCTCTTCGTATCGCTGCAACCGTTGCCGGCAGGCGGCAATCACCGCTGGCGGCGTCTGGTTTGTCTTCTTCTCAAACACTTCCAAAATCAAAATGGCGTCGGCGTCCAGCCGGTAAATCATGCGCCACGTCTTGTTCACGTCGTTGACTCGCAACTCGTGGCAGCGCGCCCCGATCACCGGCATCGGGCGGGACTGCGGCATCGCGAGCCGGACACCGTCCTGCAATTCCCGGAGCAGGAACCCGATCTCTCGTCGGGCTTCCCGGCTCATGGGCGGGGTCTTCACCTCGCCATGAATCCAGCGGAGCGGTTTGCTGTTCATGTTTCACGGGAGAAGATATGTCAGAAGTGATATAACGTCAAGTGGCGAGTTGTCGCGGGCACAAAGTCGCAACGCTGCTCTACGGCAGCCGTCCACGGAGGCGAAAGCGCGGGAAATGGCATCGTGGCGGCTGCCCGCGATTCTCGAACATCGCACGGACATGTGGGGTTTTACGTTTAGCCGCCATTCAGATCGTCCATGTCGAGGGCTTCTGCGGATATTCGCTGTTCCAACTCATCAGAAGTTGGATCGAGACGTGAAGCCAGTCCCGGGGTGCGCGGCGGCGGCTTGGCCGGAGGTGCGGGAGGCAACACGGGGACACCTCGGATGTAGTCGCACGCTTTCTGAGCGAACCCTGAAGCCCGCACCACGAAGCTCTTCTCGTTCTTCAACACCCGAAGCCACGACTGGATATACGCAGCGGAGTTCTCGATGGTCTTGGGCGCGATCCCCGCCAACCCGCACAACATCGCCGCGCCCAATTCCGCGACCAGTTCCTCCTGCGAATAATCGTGATCGCCGAACTGTTTGAACTGCCTCAGCGATGCCCGCTCCAACCGCGACTCGTGCCCGGTCGCATGGATCAACTCGTGAAACAAGGTGCAGTAGTACTCCTCTCTCTGCTGGAACTGACTGTCCGGTGGCACTGCCACAACGTCCTCGCGGGGGTAGTAGCAAGCGTGCCTCGGATGGCGCTTAATCGCCGGCGGACACGGCATTCCGTTCACCAACTGTTCGGCCAGTTCAACCGGCTTCGTCTGGCTGGGCTTGGGCGCATGGTCATCCAGCCCTTCTGTCTGCTCCCAGTTCCAGACTTCGTACACCTTGCACAGTATCCCTTCCTCCTGCCAGCCGATATGCTGCGGTTCATTCCACACCCACCACTGGTTGGGCCGCATGAAAAACACCCGCGACGGTCTCTCCAGTTGATCGACCCGGATCCGTCCGCCGTGCTTCCGAATCTGATTTGCCGTCGCCCACCCGGCAGAACCGAAGCCCGCGTTGACCAACAGGAATACATTGATCCCCCGGTAATCGCGTTTGGAAAACAAATTGTGCGGCCAACCACTGCGCCACGGTTGACGCCACGGAACAACGCCCTTGTCGAGCAACTCCAAAATCCGCCGAGTAATCGTCTCGTAGGCATCTCGTGCGCTCAGCTTGGATGGTTCAGCCATATTCGTCGTACTCGGCATTATCTTCGACCAACATCTTGGCTTGGTCGAGCCTAGCGCCCAATTCGATGCGCGCTTCGGTCTGCGAGCAGTCAGGAGTCATGGCACTTCGGCTTTGCACTTCGTTCTGCATCGTCATCCATCTCAAATTGCCTCTCAGCCACAAACCACCCAAGCATTCCTGCACCCCATATGAGGGTGGCGATCAGGAGTATGGTTCCTGCAATACTCCATTCCCCCGAGAGCGCCGATGCAACAATGGCATTAAAAATCACCCCGACGCCTATCAAGAGCAAACCACTAATGATCCAGAATAACCCGTGAGAACCAACTATCATGAGTGAGTAAAACCAAAGAGTAAATCCAAGGAAGAAGGAGAGCAGGTACAGAATGATGCCGCCGAGGGCGCGTGTCTTCCGAAAAATCATAAGCAGTATCGTGATGGGCACGAGGCTGAAGAGGCTCAGAGCTATCGAAGGAAACATAATCGGCTGATACAAATGCTGATCGAGCCATCTCCAGTCCTTGACCAAGATCATCACCACAGCCGCCGCGCCCAGCAGGAAACACAGAAGACATATCAGATTGGTAATGAGGCCGATTATGGGCAGGACCGCTTGAAAAATCGCTGTGGCCCTAGCCGCACCAACAACCATCCATGCAATGCAGGCGGCCATCCCGACACCAGCGCCGCGCAAAATCCACATCCATGTATCAGTATCAGGAATGCCAACGGCATCGGCTGCGATGCTGAGTCCAGACACGACTGGGAACCAAATCAAAACCGCGATGACGAAGAATTTGATGGTCCTCATAGCTGCGTCCGTTAGGCAACTTTGTGCGAATCAAACCAAGCGTAGAGCATTTGCATTCGGTGGTTGAATACTTCACTGCCTACCGTAATGGCAACGTTGTCGTAATCCTGAGAAAGTTTCTTCAAAATATCTGGGAAGCGATCCTCCCTCGCACGACCATCAGCCCCAAAGAACGTCTCGTCAAGAAGTGCATACATTCCGAATGTTTCACCGATTGACCGAAGCATTTCTTCAGGATTTGAAGAACTTGGATCTTCAATCCTCGCACCATAAGCTTTGAGCCGTGCGTCAAGTATCTTGAATGCGTCATCCCGAGTCCCTGCATTTTTGCTTTGCAAGAAATCTCCAAAATAACTTAGGACGAAACTGAACAGCTTCTCAAACACCAGAATCCCCTTGTCGCGCCAACTCGGAGACCGCGTGAATTTCAGGGAAAAGTAAATGGCAAAAAAATCCAATAACACCAATTCATCCTCGGCCCTCACGAGGTCGAGTCCAGATACTCTTGACAGTCTGGAGAGCCACTCACTGTTGAAATCTTTCTGCATCAGTGCGTAAAGCGCCTCGGCGGCCTCGTCAACCTTTAGGGTTTTCTTGAACAGGGAGAACATAGTAACTGTGTGTTCGGGGTTACGTTCGGATAATCGCGTGGCGACTCGAATCGGTTGCTTGCATCTGCGTTTCGGACTGTTTTGCCGAGCAAGAAGCAATCAGGCAGCCTGCAATGATACTTGATCCGATTCGGCTGAGTCTTTCAGGGTTCATATCACTCCTCCTTCGGTCACGCTCCTCTCAGCCGAGCCAATAAAAAAGGGGCGCACTTACTTGCGCCCCATCACAGGCACCGGAATGCCCACAGAGGAACGCTTTCGGCACGCCCCGGGTGGGGCGTGCTTCCAGCACAGTCCTCTGCGTCGAAATTTCCGGTTTCGTGATGGACAGCTACCGAAGCTACGCGAAATGATTTTGGTTCAGTGTTTGTGTTTGGTCAGTTCTTGGTGTCTCTCCTCGTTGCCGCGTAGTCTAGTCACTCATACCAGCTACAGCAAGCGTTTCGGCGCACGCCATTGACTTGACCGTCTGCGCCCTTATCTTCGCTACCCAAGATTAAATGACTTTCGGAATCCGTCTCCTGAGTTCTTGGCCGGGCCGTCGTGAGCCGCACTTCACCACACCGCTTGGCTCTGCTCCGTCGTTTGGGCATAATGCTGGTGTGCCATCAGCACTCGACAACTGGTGTACGGCAAACCGGGAGAATTGCTTTCGTCGGTTCGCGCAGCAATTGAAGGAACAGTCGAAACAAGTCTTCCTCAAAGACAAGCACCACTCGGAAATGTTCTTCTTTGTGACCGATGATGGCCAAGCGGGTGTGATGCTTGCCCCACCGAAGATGGATCGGGATGAAATGGTGGCGAAGCTGAAGCAGTCGATTCGGCAGAACAACGTCTACGGCGTCATTCACATAGTGGAGACGTGGATCTATTTCCGCAGCGGGGCAAAAGACCACACGATGACCCAACTCATGGCAGGCGAGATCAAAGTCTCGGAACTGCGGCCCCAAGACCGCGATGAAGCTCTTGTCGTGACGATGGAGTCCCGGGAGTGGGATCACTTCATGTGGATCACGCCGATTCTGCGGGATGGCGATGAGGTCACGTTGGGAGAGACGATGAACTTCGACGACCGGATTGACGGACGGTTTGCCGGGTTTTTTTCTGACGAGTAAGTGATTTACTGCGGCAGCGGAAAAAATTGGAGAGTCGAGGCTCCACTCGCTCTTTTGAACTCACCGGAACCGCTCCCAAGGGAGGGGCTTTTTCTTCATTCCATCTGACTTGACGAGAGGGTTGCTCGGCTCTCCACTACAACTTACGCCTCGGCATCAGGAATGCAACCGCCAGTATATAATCGGCAGAGACAACTGACGGGGGACGGCGGGAGGAGGCAATGGCGGCTGGGACCGGCTCGACTTTCCATCATCTTCAAGGCAACCATATTCCAAGACGGGCGACAGAAGTTTGATCGGAACTTGCTGCGGTTTCACGCCCCGCTCGTTCAAAAACTTCATGGCTTTTTCTGCGATGATTACCTTTGCCTTGAACCTCAACAACTGGGCCGGAAGGGCGAACAGAAGTCCAACCTCCTTTGTAAGCGGTGAAAAGAGGTTTGTTACTTGTTCCTTGATCGGTTCAAGTGCTGAGTCGGTTGCGGCTTTCGCCAATTCGCTCGCTAATTTAATGTCGTCGTCGGTCATATTGATCTCTCGACGGCTTCCGGGGCACGCGGGTCAACGTCGGTTCAGACGAATTCCCGGCGATCATCAGACCCCGTAATACTGTTTGAGCTTCTCTGAAATTACTTTCGCCGCAACATCCTCTCCGACTTTCAACATTCCCTGAGCCGCCTTTGTCACCATCCCGCCGAGCCAACCCGCGACTTTCCCTCCGAAGCTCTTGCCAGACGGTTTTCCGTCCGCCTCAATCGCTGTTTTCAGTTGTTGGCAATCATCCCTTGTCCCGCCGATGGACTTGATAAACTTTGCCAGACCATCAAAATCGTTTTGCTGAATGACCGTTTGGGAAAACGAATGCGATCCCACCGCCATGTTCCCTACGTCTCCCACAATATGGGTATGAAAAATCTGGTGAACTTTTTGCGGCGGGATTGGGGGGGCAATTGGCTCTCCTGCATTTGGGCTTTCGGCCTCAATTTCCAAGACAAAATTTAGGATGCGGTTTTTGATCGTATCCAAGATGCCGACGACAACGCCTATCGGAACCATCTTCCATGCCTCGACCAAATTGTAATCGACGACAATGTTCCTGCCTACGGCAGCACAGATACTTGCAGGCCACATAATATGCAACTCCCCCTTCGTTGCCCGGCTTACCATGTCTTCAAGTCCGGCGACTCCCTCGGTAAACTTAACGTCGAACAACGGCTTCCACAACGGCTCAGGAATTCTATGTTTGGGGATTTGAAAATTGCGAACTTGCCTTTGGAACGTCCCAAAGAGAGTCCCATAACATGGAACGTTCGTCACCACTCTATATTCTGGGACTGGCTGCTCCTCTTGGTAGCCGTCTAGCTCGGCAACGACCCATTGCTTAAACTCCTCGTTTTTGAGCCGTTGGGCCAGTACCCGACATTTGCGGAGTATTACAGCAAGGTCTACATCGTTGCCCACCGCCTCGGTTTGTATTTGTTGCAGCAATGTCATTGCGTGAATTGTTGCTCCTTTTACCCGCAATCGTCAATGACGCAGGCGCCTCGTGAAATTATGGTTGAACCCTAGTGAGGCCGGGGCTATTTAGCCAAAGAGCCGATGACGATTGACCCCGTCAGCTTTTTGAATAGCCTTGCGAACCCGATACGGCGGATAGCCGAACGTCGGCAATCGATCAAACTCTCTGCCGAACGCCTCGTGGTCGGTAAAGTTGTTGAATGGGAAAACAAATGGGTTACAGGCCGGTCGGAACTGGAAGGCGGCGGCAGTATCGAAGTCAATTTCGGTAAAGAGAGAAAGGTAGACCCAACCAGCCTTTATGCCGCCTGTATCAATCGGGGCCGGATCCCCGCCGTAGTCGAGAGGTTTCGGGTCTTTATCATCATGGAAAAGCCCGGTTTGATTGAACGGATCAAAAAACTTGCTGACCAGCCTTGGCGGGAAAACAACCGGGGCTTGCCCCTTGCCCCTGACGATCTGGTTCGGGTTGAAATCCAGCTATGGACGGAGCCGGGGCAATCGTATCAGCCGGGCAAGGACGAAACAGGAATTATCGAGGCGGTCACAACACGGGGGAAGACCTTCCATTCCCCGCCGTTCCGTTTTGGGGAATTGGCCTGAGCCTGCCCCGGTCAATTCGGTTGCGAACAGGCCGGTTGCGCTACAATCTTGTTAGCGAGCCAACGCATAACGGCATCGTAGGCTCTTGGGACACGCGGGTCAACGCCGGTTCGGCGGGCGCGTGAGGTTCTCGACATAATGTCACTTAATTCGGGTGGGCCACGATCCTGGACCCAGGGGACAATCGGAGGGCTGGTGCGGCTTTCATCACTTGAGACCTTTACTGCTTTTTGTACTGGATTGTGATACTCTGTTGACCGTCAACGATGAGCCAAACCATCCACGACATTCTCGAATCCTTCCGTGAGGAGGCCGCCAACAAGCGTGATCTTGGCGATAAATTCGAGCGCCTCATTGCGAGCTACCTCACAAAAGACCCCCTCTATGCTGACCTTTTTGGCGTGAACGTTTGGCTTTGGACGGAATGGCCGCATCGTGGCAACAAGCCCGACACGGGCATTGACATCGTTGCCGAAGAGCGTGCGACGGGCGACGTTTGGGCGATCCAATGCAAGTTTTTCATGCCCGACCACAACCTCCAAAAAGAGGACATTGATTCTTTTTTCACCGCTTCCGGCAAAGACCCATTCAAACACCGGATGATCGTTTCCACGACTGACAAGTGGAGCAAGAACGCCGAAGACGCGCTTGAACACCAGCAGATTCCCGTCACTCGACTTCGCGTCCAAGACCTCGACCAAAGCCCGATTGATTGGTCAGATTACAAACTCAATCGCCCGCAGGACATCAAACTCAAACCGAAGAAAAAACTCCGCAAGGATCAGGAAGTCGCCCTCGCCGACGTTCAAGCGGGGCTAAAGAAAGCCGACCGGGGCAAGCTCATCATGGCGTGCGGCACCGGCAAGACTTTCACCGCCCTCAAGATTGCCGAAGCCCGTGTCCCTGCTGGCGGCAACGTGCTTTACCTTGTCCCGTCCATCTCGCTCATTTCGCAATCGCTCACTGAATGGTCGGCAGAAGCCGAGCGACCCATCAGCCCGTTTGCCGTTTGCTCCGACCCGAAAGTTGGCAGGCACAACGAAACCGAAGACATCCGCACGCACGACTTGGCCTTCCCCGCCCATACGAACCCGCGCCTTCTCGCGCAGCAAATCAAAGCGACGAAAACCCTCAGCAAAAAAAATATCACCGTCATCTTTTCAACGTACCAATCCATCGCCGTCATTTCGGAGGCGCAGAAGAGGTTCGGACTCGCAGACTTTGACCTCGTGATTTGCGACGAGGCGCACCGCACCACGGGCATTGAGCGCATGGAATACGACGCGAAGGAAGCGTCCAATTTCATTGCCGTCCACAAAGATGATTTCCTCAAAGCCAGCAAGCGCCTGTACATGACGGCGACGCCGCGCATCTACGACGACGCCTCCAGAGGCAAGGCCAAGGAAGCCGAAATCGAAATCTATTCGATGGACGACCCGGCCATCTACGGCGAAGAACTCCACCGCCTCGGCTTCTCCGAAGCCGTCCGGAAAGACCTGCTCTCCGATTACAAGGTGATGGTTCTCGCGGTGGACGAAAAGTTCGTCAACAAAGCCTTCCAACTCCAACTCGCCGACGAGAACAACGAATTGAAGTTGGAAGACGCCGTCAAGATCGTTGGCTGCTACAACGGACTCAAAAAGCGTTTCGTGAAAACCGAAGGCGACGGAGGCGATAGCATTGACCCGTCCCCCATGCGCCGCGCCGTGGCGTTCAGTCGTTCCATCAAAGACTCCAAGCGCCTCACCGCCCTCTTTGCCGGTATCATCAAAGAATACCAGTCCGACGCGAAACCGGATGACGCCGACGAACCACAGCCGGACTTCCTTCACTGCGAAGTTGACCATGTTGACGGCACGTACAACGCCCTGCTCCGCAACGAAAAACTCCAATGGCTCAAAGCCGACACCACCGCGCAAGGCAACATCTGCCGGATCCTCAGTAACGCCCGTTGTCTTTCCGAAGGCGTGGACGTGCCTGCGCTCGACGCCGTGATGTTTCTGAACCCGCGCAACTCCGTTGTGGACGTTGTCCAATCCGTCGGGCGCGTCATGCGCAAGTCCCCCGGCAAGCAATACGGCTACATCATTCTCCCGGTCGGCATCCCCGCCGATATGCCGCCCGAAAAGGCGCTGGCGGACAACCAGAAATACAAAGTTGTCTGGCAGGTCTTGCAAGCTCTCCGTGCTCATGACGACCGTTTTAACGCCATCATCAACAAGATTGACCTGAACAAAGAGCGCACCCCGCAAATTCAGATTATCGGCGTGGGCGGCGACGAACGGATGCCCGGTGACCCCACTACCCTTCAAACCGTCTTTGATTTCCCGCACCTCGAAGACTGGGAAAACGCCATCTTCGCCAAGATCGTCATCAAGTGCGGCACGCGCAAATACTGGGAACAATGGGCACAGGACGTTGCCAAGATTGCCGAGCGCCACGTCACCCGCATCAAGGCGCTGCTCGAAAGTTCCGAAGACGCCTACCGGAAACGCTTCGACAAGTTCCTGTTTGGTCTGCGCAAAACGCTCAATCCCAGCATCAGCGCAGATGACGCGATTGAAATGCTCTCCCAGCATCTCATTACCAAACCCGTCTTCGACGCCCTGTTTGAAGGCTACGAGTTCACCAAGCAAAACCCTGAGCGATGCAGTTTGTTCTTCGCTGATCACGTCCTGATCGTGGAGGGGCTGGCCGAACAAGTCCTAACCAATTTTCTCATCAAGACCGGCGAGATTGTGCCTGCCGCGAAAGGAACTTTCGTATTAGAGACGCTGGGCAAGTTCAACATTCCACGATTTATGACGCTCTTGGGGGAAATGAAAATTCAACACTCTGTTCTGCATGACTTGGATGGCGACAAGATCGGAGATGAAAAAACCAAACAGGAGCGCGTCACCGATCTCATCCAGAAGACAAAGAACGGTTACACGGTCGGCATCGACTGTCTACCCGACACCCTTGAAAAGTTTCTCGGTCTTGACCTGCCCAAGAGAGACCGATGGAAGGCCGCGAAAGTTTTGTTAGCAGCCAAGCGAAATAATATTGCCCCTGAGAAACGCAAGGCGTTCAAGGAAAAAGTGAAGAAACTACTCAAGCTAACATGAGGCGTCTTCGGCTGGACCGGGCAGAGCGGTTAGTTCGGAGGCTTGCAGCGACCGTGGTGCTTTCTCAACAACCTCGACGGTCTCAATTTCCTTGTCGCTAGCTGCGCCAAGTTCTTTGAACTTGCGAGCCGTCACCAAAACCCGGCCCTCGAAAGAGGCCACGGCCTTGTTGTACGCTGCAACAGCGTCGTCGAGGTTGCCGCCTACGCTGGCGAAGTGTTCCGCGAGAATTCGTAATCGTTCGTACAACTGCTTGCCTAGATCGCTTATAACTTGTGCATTCTTGGCGACCTGCTCCTGCCGCCATCCATAGACGACCGCTTTCAGCAAGGCGATGAGCGTTGTTGGGGTAGCGAGGATGACCTTCTGGTTCACGCCGAACTCGATGAGGCTGGGGTCTTCCTGCAATGCCGCGCTAAAGAACACCTCACCGGGCAGAAACATGACGACGAATTCAGGGGTGGGCGCAAACTGATCCCAGTAACTCTTCTGGCCGAGCTTGACCAGGTGTTCCCGAATCAGACGAGCGTGTTCCTTCAACTTTTGCCGCCGTTGTTCACCATCTGCCATCTGGAGCGAGTCCACGTAAGCTTCCAATACGGCTTTGGCGTCCACGACGATATTCTTGTTGTTCGGGAGCTTGACGATGAGGTCGGGGCGCAAGCGACCTTCTTCGGTGGTCGCGGTCTCCTGTTGAATGAAGTCGCAATACTCGACCATCCCAGCCATCTCGACAACTCGCTGGAGTTGGATTTCGCCCCAGCGGCCTCTGACCTGAGGGGCGCGAAGGGCTTTGACCAAGTTGCCGGTCTCGACTTGAAGTTGAATTTGCGTGGTCGCCAAGGATTTCACCTGCTCGGTTAAACTGATGTACGCGGTAGCGCGTTCCTTTTCGATCAACGAAATCTTACCGTCAACCTGTTCAAGCGATTCCTTAATGGGCTTCACGAGATCGTCAATGGCTTTTTGACGGGCTGTTAGGTCGGCCTGTGCGCCCTGCTGAAATTTTTCCAAGGTGGTCTTGGCCAGTTCCAGAAACGACTGGTTGTTGCTCTTGAGGGCGTCGGCAGATAGAGCTTTGAAGGCGTCAGAGAGTTTTTGCTGAGCTTCGTTCAGCAACACCAACTTCTCTTCAGCAGCAATTCGTTCCTTCTCGATAATGGTTTCGAGTTCTGCGCGGCCAGACTTGAGGGTTGTGATTTCGGCTTGCAGCGCGGCAACTTGTTTGTTCCTTTCAGTCAGGTCGGAGTCCAGTTTGGGGATGAGGTTGTTCTTCTCCTCAGCACCGGCCCGTTTCGCGGACTCCGAACTGAGGTCGTCTTGCAACCGCTCATTGTCAGCGCCGAGTTTCTCAACGGCAGCGTTCAGAGTTTGGATTTGTCGTTCCTTGCCTTGGAGGCGTTCGTTCAGAGTCGCACGCTCCGTCTCTCCTTCGGACTTGGCTTTGTCCGCTGCCTGTTGAATTTTCGCCTTCAACACCAACCAGGCGGCGAAGCCCCCGATGGCCAATCCGAGAACAAGCATGATGATACCGGTCATAGTGCCGCTCTGATTTATAACGTCAGACATCTGAATTTGCGAGTTGATATGCTCGCACGCGACTACAGCCTACGGCGGCATCGCGGGCATCAAGATCGAGAACGGGCTGCTCTGGCAGCTCCCAGCGCATCTGCGTCAAGAGGCGTTTCCCATCATCGGCTAACACAACGAAAGGTTGAGTCGGTGCAATGTTGTATCGCGGCGCGACGGTCTTGTAAAAGCTGGCTGAAATCTCGACGCCAAACCGCTTCGCCAATTCCTTCGCTTCCGCCGTCAACGTGAATCGCCCGCACATGCAGATGACATTACACCGCCATCTTGTCAGTGGAAAGCCGCAACCCAAGTTGAGCCTATTCATCCTTTCCACTTGCTGAAGGGACGAGCCGTCGAGGCCCATGTCATTCAAAGATGCGGGCGATGCACCCCAACAAACCGTTGCATAACCACGATGGAAGATTACAATCGCGGGAAATGCGGTAGCCACCGGATCTCCTCTCGATCACCCGAGGATGTTTGGGGGGTATGCCGCACGAACTTTGACGGTCTCGATGTGGATTTTTAACTGGCTGAGGCGGAAGCCCAAGCCTCTCGTCGCTTTCAGTGGCGGCCCGGGGGACACGGCGGAGACCGCCGTGGTGATCCAAGCGGAAACCACCCCGCTCGGCACAATTGCCGAGTATCTGTACATCGAGAAAGTCTGCGGGCGCAGGGACGAGGATTGGAAACAAATCCTTCAAGCAGTGAAGGGCATGAATGGCAAAATGTATGATTTCCACATCATCGAGATGAAGGACGGAAGCCGTCGGGAGTTATGGTTCGACATCACGTCATTCTACGGGAGGGAAATGATGGAGCTGTATCGCGCGCTGCATGATCTCCGTACACTTGGCTGATAATGGTTGGCCCTGTTTTGTCCCCGATCAACATGGCGATCTCTGCATCTTTAAGCGCGCTCTGCCGCGCCTGCGTGACGGCCAGCCTGTTCGGTGCCGTGTTCATTTCCTTGTGGCCTTCTTCTTTGGCGGGTCAACCCGTATATCCAGCCGCTTGTCTGTCACATCACCCCCAGAATCCAGCCTTCAACTTCCGCAACCTTCCGCTCCTCTGGTTCAAGCGGCGGGTTGAAGAATCGCGGCAGTGAACCGTCCGTGTCGGCACGTCGCAACCAAGCTGTAGCAGAATACGCTGCATGTTGGTCGCTATTCCGTTCTTTCCTCGGAAAGCGCCGCGTCCAAAGTGACGGATAAACCTCCGCCACTACCGAGCGACGTTGAGGAATATCCCAGCCATCGAACGGCCAGAAATGAATCCGTCCTTGGCCGCGTTGGCGCAAATACCGCAGCCATGTCAACCCCGCATGTGTGGACTTGGCAACCGACCCTTGCACGTCAAAGAGGAAGACTGATTTCGCCGTTGCCGTCCATTGTTCTGTCAACCGCAGCCATGATGCGTCACCAGTGCGCTTGTTGCCATCCCGCAAGAACTCGACGTAGGTGTTGTCCTCATCCGTCGGCCAGTGCTGCTGGAAGTCATCTAAAAAAGCGCGCCAGTCGAATGGCAGATTGTACTTCTTGAAATAGGCCAGCGGGAAAGAAAATCCGTGGTCAACGCCCACGAGGGTGGGTTTGTTGCCCGACAGTTGTCCGCACAACCACTCGGCGATACCACGACGTGTCCAATACTTACGAGGGCTGTCTGGCGGCGGGATTTCCTTGGGCGGCAGTATCCAATCGGCGTCATACACGCGCAAACCCTTCAAACTCGAAGTGGCGGTTTCTGCCCCCGAGTAATCAATGCCGATGTAACGCTCGAAAAGTGACATAAAACACACTGGTAGCGCCGCTTTTGCGCTACCGTGATGTAGTGCCGCCAAACCGCACTTGACTGGATGATTTGGGCGGTTGGCTGGTTGTGCCCGCCACCGATGCGCGTTCGTTTGTTGGAGGCGATGCGACCGCCTGCGTGCTGACGGTTTTAAGCTCCATCATCTGGCGCGTCGCCCGAGTGTTTTCTTCAATGTCAATGAAAACCCTGATGCCTTCCGCACCAGCCAAAAACGATACGAAGGAAATTGCCCCAATCACGATAATGCTGACGGCTACTGGAAACGTATAAGAACCCGCAACTGACGCTCCGTTCAAAATGACGAACCCCGCGAGCAATAGCGCGATGATGGCAATCACGACCGCCAACCCTTGATAGAATCCTGCAATTGTTCGCAGCACAGTGTACTTGGCGACGAGAGGAGGCGGCGACCAAACGGCTCGACGCTCACCCGACGACGATGACGCCGGTGAGCCTTTAGAAGCGGGGACAGGCGCGGCGCTGCTGCTCGATTTAACTTCAACTCGTACAGGGGCACCTTGCGATGCAGTGGTGGGTACGTAAACAGGCTTCCCACATCCGGGACAGTCAACCGTGATTCCCGCTCCCGCTTCGTCCACAACGAGTTGTTGTCCGCACCTGTCGCACTTGAATGCGATGTCCACTGGTCACACTCCTTTCGTTGGCTAACATTACAGTTTGCGCCTAGAAGCCGCGACTAGAACGAAGTCCACACCACGCAAGGCCGCCTGAAGGTGTGCATGGCGTTCGGGTGACGCGGTCCTGAGAGAATCCACGATCTTGCGACGGACGCGCCATACGATGGCCAGCCTGTTCGGTGTGGCGTTCGTTTTCTTGTGGCCTTCTTCTTTACGGCGGCACCGATCCACGATTTCTTTGACGAGTGGGTGTTGTTTGCTGCGCTTCATAACGGCCAAAACCCGATGATTGCGGCAATGATTAGGGACAGGATCACCAGCGCAATCCAGTCAGACCGCGTCCACGGACATTCCCGGTCGAGTCGGATTTCCTCCAACGCTTGGCTGACGCCTTTATGCCGTGGATCGGGGTAGAGCATGTTGACGAGCGTATGTCCGAGCCGACGCATGACGCCATCGTAGACTTCCGGGGCATGCGGGTCAACGCCGGTTCGGCGGGCGCGTGACGTTCTGGGGATGGCGGCATGATTGCATGGGGTGGAATTATGATTGATTCGTTACCCTCTCCATCACGGCAGCTTGTGCCGATGGGCGTTGCCTGACAGCCACGACAAACTGGTTTTCCAATTTGTGCCAAGTGTAATCCGCTGAAAAATCCGCTGCGCGATGATTTCGATGTGATATGGGGCCACTTCGGCAGCGTGATCGTGCCTCTGGCGGCTTCTGGTGAAGCGTGGCGGGCATCGCAGCGGCTCGCCTGATTAGTGGATGACAGATGACGCGGTGTTCGTAATGCGGTCGCAGTCCACGGCTGAACCGGCTAGCGAGTGCAACCCCGCCGTCGCGGGACTCATGCGCTTTCAAATTGCCCTGTGAATTCCGTTGCTCATCTCCGGCGTTGGAAGGGTACTACACGAAGGCTCGCGCGTTCCGCGTCGCCGAAGAAAAGCTCAAGGAGTGGTCTACAGTGTGTCCTGATGAATCGGGCGCGGCTTCATCGGGTAATACGGCTTGTGATGGCCCTACTTGACCTTTTCCTCGGCATCCTGATCGCGGTGTTTAGCGATTTCCTCAGCTAAATCCGCCGAAAACTTCACGACTTCGCTTTCGGGGATGAATTCTTTGTCGCCGGGCATTTTGTTGAGCATGTTCTTTGCCTTCCCGAACGCGGCCTTGAGTTTTTCAAGACGCGGCTCGCCCAACAGCATGTAAACTTTGAATTTCTCTTCAGCATCGTGCAGATTCATAATGCGCCCAAGCCAGCGATTCGCTTTGTCCAAGATGGTGTCAACATCCATCAAATCGAATGAGACAGGCTCGTAGGCGTGCCAAATTTCGTTTTTCCGGGCGTGCTCGAATTCATAATCGTAATCTTTTGCGACGATCCTCTTTGGATGCAGATACGCGGCCACTCGCTTGGCATCAAGCTCCTTCTTGAACTCCCTCCAAATCTCTTCGTCAGACCGGCTCGGAAGCTGCGCCTTGTCTTCGTACCGCTGTACCATTCTTACGTACAGTTGCTCCAATGTCCGCGATGGGTTTTCGGTAATCCCTCCGCCGGGTTCAGACCACTGCATCGAGCTATCGTCTGCGGGAAGGATGGCTGTCGCGATCTCCAAGACGCTCTTTGGCAAGCCTTCGAGTGCCAGTTCGTTTCGGACTTTCTCAGCGTGTTCGTCGAACCTCGCTTGGATGAACCTCATCAGCGACCGGAAATGATCGTCGTTGATGCTCAGGAACATTTTGCTCAGCCGGCCATAACGCTGAGTGCACATGGCGTCCAGGTACTTCGCCTCGGGCGCATACAAGGCAACCCCCACGTTGGCGAATTCGCCCGTCGTCACGTCATGGACGTACCGCAGAACGGTAAACGTATATGTCGTCTTCATTGTAGCAACCTCGCTAGAACACCTATGATGGCATTCACATTGTTTCGAGCGTCTTTAAGATACTTCATAATCTCAACAGCGGCGTCTCTATTTGCCTTCCATTCGTTTGGGACGGCATCTGTGTACTCCTGCAACCGCTCGTTAGAGACAGCTTCAAATGCGCCGGTCAGCCGGTCCCAGTTCGGCCCGGTCCCCTTGAGGCCGTCATAAAACACATGTTCCCGTAAAAACTCAAGCCCCTGCGCATCCCAAGGAGGTCTCCAATCAATCACGCCTGCCAGAAACGAGAAAGCCATTTCGTGGTCATAAATGAACAAGTCGTCACCCTTCCACAGGACGTTTGGATTCTGCCGTCGTCGGTCGGGATTCTGAATAATCGCGTCGAATGCCAGAATATCTGCGGCGAGCGGTCGCATCAGCATCGGGATCGGTTTATCCTTTGGCCAAGTGTTGAAACCGGGGTCGAGTTTCGTTGAACCGAAATTCAGCCCGACGCTGCTGCGGATCGGCTTTGCGGTTTCGGGCTGCGACACCGCCTTGTCGAACCCCACCGGGATCTCGACGAGGCGCGAACTTGGAACGGGCAAATCCAAATCGTCCGCGAGCAAAGCCCCAACCACCTCGGCGGTCAACGCGACCTCTTTGGTCTCTGCCGCGCCGCGCAGCTTTACGATTAACTCCTGCTGATTGCCCTCGTCGTCCTCGCAAAGCATCACTAACGGTTTCGTTCGACTCTTCGACAAGGTCGCCAAGACAGACGTTGCCCGCAGGCGGGGAATCACTGTCGTTCCTCCAGCACGTTGTCTGATCTGGCCGCCAACAGGGCAAGGACTCCTTGCACAGGTTGAAATGTGATCGCGATGCCGGTCACTTCCACAAGCTCGACCTTCGAGTCTATCGCCACAGCATCGGGATCGAACACAACAACATTCTGTCCTCCTTCTTCCAACGCACTCATGTATATGATGACAGCGAGGTAATTCTCTCCCGGTTTGCCGCTGCGTGAGATCAGAAGTTGGGCAATGCGGACATTGGGAGAGGGATCGACAACAGCTTTCTGCGATAACGAAAGGGCAACTCTAGGAACGTCTAAGACCAGCCCCATCCGGTGAAGTGCATACCGAACATTCGCCACAGGGAACAACCTTTTTGGCTGATACTTGCCAGTCTTGACTTCACAAATGACCCCAACGGTGACACCGTCGCCGAAAAGAGGTGAAAGAAGTCGATGCCAATCATCCGGTTTCCCGATGAGCAACCGCAACTCTTTTACGTGTTCGAGTTCCTTTGCGATGGACTTGAAACCGCTCAGAAAGAAAAAACCAACTGCGAAGTGGGCACGCTCAGACTGCGTCAACAGCGGTCGGACTGCATCGCCCAAGTATGACTCTCGGTTGTCGATGATGTCGTGCTGCATCGGAGGCTACAGTCTGCCAGAGCCGCACTCGGAAAAGAAGCCCCTAGTTTGCGTCAGGATTTTCAAATAGGCACGATGCAGTCGGCGGCGTTGTGGCTCGGCGAGTTCACGGCGCGGCTCACCGGATAATACTCCATCGCTGCGCTGTCGTAGGGCTTGAGTAATCTCAGCAGGTGGGAAAGCTCGGCATTGGGATCGAGCCACAGGGTTTCCTTATCGCGGGGTAAAATAACCGGCATCCGGTCGTGAACGTCCTTTAATAACTCGTTCGCGTCGGTGGTGATGATCGCACAGGATTTGATTTCCTTGCCCTCGGGTGGTATCCACGTTTCCCACAGCCCGGCGAATCCGAACGGCTCACGTTTCTTCAACACGATGCGAATGGGTTGTTTGACGTTGCCTGTCTTCTTCCACTCGTAAAACCCATCGGCCACGATCAAGCAACGGCGTTTGCGGATCGCCACGCGGAAAGCGGGTCTAGTAGTCAGCGTCTCAGCGCGGGCGTTGATCATCCGGTTGCCGATGGCCGGGTCTTTCGCCCACGACGGAATCAGCCCCCACCGCATCTGCGTAAGGTAGCGTTTACCATCATCTGCAAGCACGACGACGGGTTGAGTCGGTGCGATGTTGTAACGCGGCGCGACAGTCTTGTAGAAGCTGGCCGAAACCTCGATGCCAAAACGCTTCGCCAGTTCCTTCGCTTCCGCCGTCAGTGTGAATCGCCCACACATGCAGATGACATTACACCGCGCAGTTTGCGCTTAGAAGCCGCGACTGATGGCTACACTCGCCCGCAATCGCGTCAGCATGGCCGCCAGTGTGCCGATTCACAGCATGACCAGGGGGAGAGAAAACGAGTGCGGCGGGCTGTGTGCCGGGAGTTGGTGGGCCTGGAGACGGTTCTACCGATGATCTGCCGTTGATCTGAGGGGCGGTGCGTTGAAGAGGTACTGGAGGCGACGCTCTGTCTGCGTTCGGCCGAAAAACGGTGCTGAACGGGATCGAGGGCAGAAGCCATCTCCCCCGGAGGCAGGAATCCAGTCTTGGAGCCGTAAAAAAGGCTTGATGGCACCGTCGAAGAGGATACGATGCCGGTCAATGAACCCAAATGCCCCGCGATGGTCGCGGGTGTAGGTCATATGGGAAATATCAGGGGAAATGTCTGTCAAGATCAGTAGAAAGGTGAATGCTATGTCAGACACAATACTTGGTGGATGGACAAATTTTAGTTTTAGTTTAACAGAAGACGCCAAAAATGTACTCAAGGAGGCTTTAGGGGGTTTGGTTGGTGTAGGTTACACTCCATTGGCCTGTGCAACTCAGGTCGTTGCAGGGATCAACTATTGTTTTCTGTGCAAAAGAGCAGTTGTTTATCCGAATGCGCCAGAATCCGTCGTTAAGGTGTACATTTATAAACCGCCAACAGGCCCTTCACACATCACCGAAATCGTGGAGGTCAAACCTTAACCATGGAGACGCGTGACTGGAGTGCGCGACATTTTCTGATGCCGCTGCCCTCGTTGCCCGAGAATTTCCACGTGAGGGGAGAGGTCCTAGTGTCCTGTCCCGGGTTTGAAGCGCAATTGCTTGCTAAGCAACCACAGGGCATCAATCCGGCGATCCTTCTGCTTGACCTTCATTTGGTGCAGAAGCCCGGCGCGTGGCCACAGGTCATGACATGGGCTCAAGCGAAGTACGACAAAAACATTTCGCCCAAACCGGGAACGTATGAAGCAGTGGAAGTATTCTCCGGTGAGGAATGCGTCGCCAGCATCAAAGTTCAAGAGGTGAAGTGAACCTAGATTCGCCTCACCGGAGCGTGTGGACGATTCCGATTAACTATGTTAGGCGTCATTCAGCATGAGCGAGCACATCACAACAGGACAACCAACAAAGAAAGGATACGAAATGAAAACGACAGTCGTAAGATTTGTTCTTGTTTCGCTGTTTTCGACAATTGTTTCGACCTCGCTTTTCGGCCAGGAACTCGATCCGAAAGCGATTGCGAAACTTGTCGGAGATGGAACGATAAAGTTCAGTTCAAAGGGCAGCACTATCATTTGGCTAGACGAGAAACAGTATTATTCCATCGAGCCAGTTGTCGCCGATAAGGGCGACACATACCGCACGGCATCCGAGGTCAGCGTGGCAGTAAAGTCCGCGGGCCTCCCTTCGCCGCCACGTCCGCCTCCGCCGCCTCCGCACGATAGTAAGCCCCCTCGTCCAGTTCCTATTCCTCCGCGTCCTCCAGGACCGCGCCCATCAGATCACCGACCGCCACGTAAAAGCCTCGCCCAATTGGCAGAGCAAGGGACGGTCGTCGGAAGGCTGGAGACAGGGGGAATATCGCAACCCGACTTGAAGCTTGCAAAGGGGTCTTATACCATTGCCCTGACGACATATGAGGGCAAGCCCGTCGCAACCCTAATTAACGCGAGCGGCGAATATGTGATTACCTTTGACGAGGTTTTCTTCCTTGCGGAGCAATGATTGTCAAGAATGACGCCTAACAATTCAGTGCAGCGAACGCGGGCTAACGCCCGCGTCGCTGACTTTTATCGTTACCGGACGAACTAGTACTTCGGGCCTCGACTGCCCCCACCCCCTCAGCAGACATCTGAGGTGTTCTGGCAAGAGAATTTGGTAGGCTGGCATCAGGCTGCTTGGTTCCCCAACTTTGTCAACCTGAAGCCGCTGTCGCTCATCGTCGCCTCCAAGTGCTCAGTCTCTCGCGCGGATCGTACCGTGGATTCGGCGCATACACCCGTTTCGTGTGCTCCAAAATCTCCACCGGCTTCCGCATACCACTTCCGAACGCCGGTGGCATGTTGATTAGACTCGCCGGATGCGCGTTCGGATCGGTCCTCGGTTTCGGTCTCGGCTGGGCGCTGGGCAGATCTGGGCCATTGAGAACCCTGTTACCGCCCGAGAACAGTTGCGTATCGAATCGGAACAAGCATCCTACCCCGTAGCCCAACGCGTCTGGTCTGTGGTCGTGCTCGCCGTCCTTCACGATCTTTCCGAAGTCGTCACGATGATACCGACCTCGAAGATCGGCCAACAGGCCAGGGCATTCTTGCGGGTCAATGTGCAGGTCGCCCGCCGAGATAATCTGCTGCAAGATGTCGATGCGCCCGGCCTCTCGGTCCAAGCGGGTCTCTTCCAGCTTGAAAGACGAGGATTTGACAATGACACCCAACGCCCTCAACACCTCAATCGCCGATTTGCCGCTGGTGCCCTCCTTCGCATTGCCAGCCGGGTCGCCAAAATCTTCCAGCTTGTTGTTGGCGTAGGTCGCCCATGAGAAATTCTCTTCCATGAAGGGCTTGATCGTGTCCTCGTAGAACGTGGCGATGTCGGTGTTGTGCCCCGTAAACTCCTTGATGACGCGGACGATCTTCCGAATGACCTTCCCGTTGCCGTCCTCGACCGGCTCGACCTGTTTGAAGATGCAGACGGGCGTGCCGTGCCCGAAATCCCAACACCGAAACAGCTTCAGCCGGCAGCGGTATCCTTGGAACTCCGCCACGATGCGGTCGGTGTTCGCGTACACCGGCTCCCCAGCCGGTACGCTGTGGTCGTTTTCCATCTCGCGGCGCCATTTGCGATTGTCCTGCCGCAAGGCAACCAGCGCGGGGGAGTTGTACCATGCTCGGCCCGTTGGCGTATCCGGATCCTTCTCCGGGTCGGCCCGGAAATTGATCCGCAGGCACCTGAACCCGTGCCGGTCCCAAGCGTCGATCCCGTGAGCCAGTTGCACCGGCTGGACGGTTGCCTCTGGCGAGACGGGGTTGGACAGGTCGGCGGCGTACATCAAGCGCGAAGTGAAGCTCCAGCCGTTGGGTGTGCTGACCTTCGTGAGGCGACCGGTTCGGGGCAACAGGCTGAAGTGCAGTTCCTCTCCGTTGCGGTAAAAACAGGACTCATCCTCAACAGCAGCAGTCCACGTCTCGCTGCGCATCTGCTTCGCCGCGTCCTCGGCACTCTCGGTCTCGGCGGCCATCGGCACGATCCGGCTGGTCGGCAGCTTTTCCGCACCATCGTGGAACACAAGGAACTCCCCACCGATGATCTCGGCGTGCGGCTTCTGAAACTCGGCGGGGATGAGTTGGTATAGGCGAAGGATCCGGCTCTCCAGATGATCGGCAGCCAGCGACCGTTTCAGGCAGAACCACGCTACCCGCTGGGCCGGACTCAGCAATACCTGCCAAAGCGTGACTCCGGCCAGCCACCACGTCACCACGATCTGAGAGGACTTGTCCACCGCGAGGAATGGGTGCGCCTGCCATTCCCGCGTCAGTATCTCAAGGTGCCTCTTCGCAGGGAACTGCCGAATGTCGGGCAGATCATGCTCCTTCGCCCTTTCGTCGTATGTAAAGCAGCATCGGATGAGGAATTCCCACGGGTCAGTCGGAAGTGGCTGCGCCGTTTTGTGGATCAATGACTTACCGGCCTCGATGCAGGATTCAGCAAACGCCTTGGCGAGTTTGGATGAGATGTTTCCGTCAGTTCGCATTGCTCAACTTTGCCCTATGGTGGGGTTTTGTCCTGTTTTGTCTTCATTGTTCGCTGGATTTGTTGGTGTTTTCGATGAAATTAGAACACGCTGGTTCGAGTCCGCCAAACTCCGCCGCGCGAACCGTTCTCCGATCCGCACCAGTATGTTGCCTGCTCGGTCCGGGACATCCTCAACCAACACCTCGCGCACGGTAGACAGCACGAGCACGAGAAATTGCTCCTGACCCTTGCACTCTCGAATGCCCAAGTCTTCAAGGATGCCGTCCAGCGCCGTCAACGCAGTCCCAAGCTGGTCGTTCTGCTTCGCCAACGCGACCTTGCGTTCTGCCAGTTCCGATACCGGATACAAAGCGCCCAGAGAAGCACGGTACACCGTTTTCTGGTCTTGCAGAGCTTCAGCAACCTCGGGCAACGCTCCAACCCTGCTCTGATGCGTTGCAGCGGAACTTTCCGACCACCCGGCGACTCGCATACCTTCGCTAAGCAGCATATCAGGGTTTGCCCGAAGCAATACGACCAGCCGGTCGATCATTGCTTGAGCTTTATTTGGTCTAGCCATAGTCAGCCACAGTCTCCACACAAATCAGGCTAGTGGGACAGTCGTGGTATCGCTCCATATGAGTACCCGTCTCACTAGTGATCGTGTCGGTCGCGTTCATGGTGGAAGTATCCTGCCGTCGAAACGCCGCATGGCGTGACAGAGTTGGCGCAGGTGTTTCGGATCCGGGTCGAGCCTGACTATCGTATCGAGTTCGCCGTAGGTGTAAACCGAGCCACGGGGCGCGCCGTTGGCGACGAGCAACTCGCGGCCCTCCTCGTTGACTGTCCAGAATAGGGTTTCATCGGCCAGCACTTCCGAGCGGACGATTCGGAACGGCGGACCTGACAGTAGGGCTATCAGAGCAGCTTTGTGCTGCCGGATAGCCTCCTTGAGTTCGTGCGGACAATCCACCGGCAGCCACGCCTTGATCTTATCAGTGCCAGTCGGTTCAAGCTTAGCACCGATGTCTGCGACCGCGAGCAGGGTATCAATGGGGGTTTTCAATACTCGATCTCCACAAGTCCTTCCGTTGATTTTTCCTCCGGTTCAATACTGGTATCGCTGCTACAAGAGCCGGGAGAATTTTGAACCGCCCCCTCGTCCTGACTGCCAGAACTGCCAGAAGCGGCTTTTGTCGGTTCTGTCAGTGAGGGTGAAGGGGTCTTTCCAGTTTTTTCGCTGGCAGTTTGAAAATCTTGGAGCACCCCCCTGTGGTCACTGACAGAACCGCCAGAACCCACTTTTGTCAGTTCTGTCATTTCACCTTGGGTTGTCTGACGAATTTTGGGATTGATCTCGAAGAGTGGGCTGGCGGGTCTGCCGGTTGTTCGGCCGGATTCGGCGATTGGGCGAATCCAGCCGAGGTCGCATAGGATTTCTGTGGCTGCTTCGGCGTCTTCCTTCGTGCCCAAACCCGCCCAGCCCTTTCTGTAGGTCTCCCGTAGCGTGAACTTGCCGATCAGTTCTCCACGCCGCAAATGTTTCGCCAGTTCGCGGGCTGCTGTCGCATCGGGGCGCAACACCGCAGAATAAATGCGCCGCGCATGCGCTTCGAGGTAGCCCGCCCAAAGAAGACTTTTTTCGAGTGCCGCCAGAGAAACTGGGCCAGTGCCTCGATTGGCCAGATGAATCAGTAGGGCCAGAGCGGGGATTAGCTTGCGATACTTCGACAGATGAGCCTCGAATGCCGGATGTTCTGTGTCGCTGCGAAGAGACTTCTCCAACTCGGCCCGCCACAGGTCGAACCGTCCTTGAGCATCGTCCGCGAACCGCAAGAATGGAATGCCGTCGGAAGTGTCAGCGCCTGCCGCTTCCGCAGTCAACTCGTCGAGGTATTTGAATACGGCGAATGCTTCGTTCTTCGCCTCTTTGTCTGGCCAGCGGTCAACGTTGCTCCAGTCCTTTGAAACATCTGGCCAAACTGCGACTTGAAATCGTTGCAGTAATCCGTCAGCGCCAAGCCCGCCGCGCACTGCTTCTCGGACATAGGCCATGAGCAAATCCGGCTGAATCCCGCCAAGAATCGAAAGAGTGTTGGATTCAACTCTTACCGTTCCACGTCCGATGCGGTCGTAAGTGAAGCACCCCTTGCCATCCCACATCTCCAAGTATTTTTGCCGGTCGCCTTCGCGTCCCTCTCGGTCCAATCCGCGAAAAAAGCCAACGAGTTCATCCCGGAATAACAGCAGGCCGGTTGGATTCTCGGCCAGCAGTTCGCCGAGTTTTTCGATGGTCGAATCGTTTATTTCATAACGCCGGCAGACAGGTTCATCACTTTCCTGCTTCAGTATGGCTTCCGCTTTGGTGCGGGCGGCTTGTTCATTTCCGGCCTTCAACGAATTTTCGATTTCTTTCTCTGCGAGTTTCGTGCGTCGCGATTTGAGCATTGCGTTGACGTTGTGCTGCTTTATTTTCGCTTGGTATCTGTCCATTGCTTCGGCCACCAGTCGCCGCAATGGCACTAAAGGCTGCTCAAGTGCGGGAGTCTTCATCAAACCGGGCCGCCCTACAACGCAGCCCCACAAGTTTGGAATTACGAGCCACTCATCGCGCCCTTTAGGTCGGATGCCGGTTTTGCGTCCGACAAGTGAGCCGAGTGCAATCATCGCTCCAACGGCCGGAAAGTCGGGCGGACACTGCATCCGATCAGCGATGTCTTCAATCCACGGGCGCAGCGTGTCTGGGAGACAGGCGTAGTCGAATGCTGGCACTTCGGGCAGGTCGTTTAGCAACGGTTTCGGCTCCGGCCATTCCACGTCTCCGGGCTTTTGGGCGGATTGAATTTGTTCTTTCACGGCGTTTGCTCCTTCCAGTTGATGCAGGTCATTGAAATCGGTGCCCTTGGTTTTGGGGGTTTTGAATCGTGGGAGGGCGAGTCGGGCGCGGATTGCCTTCGCAGCTTCGGTGGCCTTGGTGACTCCGGGATTCCCTTCGGTGAATTTATCGTTGTCGGCCCCGATGATGATGTCCCGCTCCGGCCACTTCGAGCGAAGCGCCCTTGCGACAGCTAGCAGGTTCCCACAATGCATCGCGCAATAGACTGCGTGGCCCGTCGCCTCGAAAATGGAAAGCCCAGTCGCAAGCCCCTCACACAAAATCATGGGCCCGTTACCGGCGTCAGCAATCGTGAAACAGCATCCCTCGACGCGCCCGCCGGTCAGGAATCGTTTTTCCCCATCCGCGTAGATGAATTGTAACGAGTGAACAACATCATCCACGTCACGCAAAGGGATCGCCAACGCACGGGCATTTTGATGTATGTCGCCATGAGGTTGCACCGCCTTCCGAACCAAGTACGGATGATCCGAGTCTGCGGGCTTCCATTTCGACAGAATCCAAACAGCCAATTTGCGGGCCTTCTTCTGTCGTAATCCTTTCTCCCTCTCATGGGCTTGTTTGACCTCTTCGATTTTGCGGCGGACTTCCTTATGTTCGGATGGCGTGAGGTGTTTCGCATCGCGATCACACCAAGTTTTCCAGATGTCGGGATGTCTCCAGGAACCGAAAGCACCAGCAGCGGGCGGCCCTGCGTACAGGACACACCAAGAATCGCGACCGTGATCACCAACAGCTCGAAATCGCCGAATGTTGCCGTCCGCCTCGATGGGCTTATCGCAATCCAAACCCGCTCTGTGCATAGCGTCCCGGAATTTTTCAACCGGATTCATTAGCCCGTCGCCGCCTCCTGCTTCTTCGCCCAAGGCACAGCCAGCGGTCCGCGTTGCGCACACCGATTGAGAAACTTTTCCCAATCACTCGCGCGGTAATAACGCCTGTGACCAATCCGCAAGGCAGGAAGTTCGCCGGATTTCTCCATGCGCCAGAGGGTCGTTTCAGGAATCCGCTGGCGGATCACGCTGGCCGGGATGATCTCCAGATCCGCAGGCAGCGTCGCCAGCCGCCCGTCTGGTGTTCGAGAGAGTTCGGTGTTTTTCATCACCGAGCCTATAGAAGAAAACGATTCCTAACGCGAGTGAACGGTTTTGAGAGTTAACTTAGAGTTAACTCTTTGGCATTTTCTCGCCAATTTGGTAGGATTTTCCGCTCAAAAGAAGTTTGCCATTATCTAAGTAGAGCTTCGCTCGTGCAGTCAGGGTGGCCGTGGCTGTGGCAGTTTCGCTCGGCCAAAGTAAGCTAGGCATTTCTTTCAGTTCCTGTCCGTGCTCGGACAACTCAACCGCCTTTACGTAGTCCGCGAACAACTTGCAATCCGGCAAACGTTCGCGGTTTGGCAGCGATCCCCAAGTGGCTTTGTAGACTCTGCGAAACACTTTCTGCCACTCCTTGACGACTGCCTCAACGGCACGCAAGATCTCTGACTTCGAGCGGTTAATGCGAATGCGGATAGGCACTTCAATTGTTTTCCATAAGTCTGACGGAGACAGTGCGGGCGGTTTCTCGCGAATCCAACGATCCAACATCTCAGGATTAACGTCACACCACACAGGCGGATCAACGTTGATAAACTGTGCCCGCCAGAAATCACCCGCTAGTACCTGCTGCGTCGTCAGAGAGGGCGGAACAATCGTAGGCAAGCCGAACTTCTGTTCGCATTGCTCGTCTAACATGTTCATTCGAGCCTTTAACGCGTCCGTTCCGCCTGATAGTTTGGCATTTTCGAGTGCCGAAGACTGAACTCTTCTCGCACGGGTGATGAGATTCAGGAATTCCTTTGCCGATTCACACTTGCGTCGCGCCAGTTCGAGATACTCTTTGTTGCGTCGGTAATAGGGCCAGCGCACTTCAATCTCAGCCTTCAACAATTGCTCACGTTTCGGCGTCAGTCGAACATTGGGAACTTTCAGTCCGTATCGTCGCAGCCAAGCATTCAGGCGCACGTCAGCGGGTATGGCCTTCCGCCTCTTGCGGCTATTGCCCCTGCCAGATTTCTTTGCCTTCATCTGATGGCCTCACGCGCTCGCCGCAGCAGGAGCCATTTTCATTACGTTGACGGGCGCGTTGTAGGGGATTTCGTCGAGTTGCTTTTTGAGGCGGCGCAAGTCTTCGTGCCGATATTGCGCGGTGATGCCGAGCCGTTTTTCGTCTGCGCTCCGATGGCCTAGCAGATAGTGAGCGTCCGGGCCGGACAGGTACGTCGCGCAAGTGTGTCTCCACGAGTGGAAACTCCATGCGTACCGAGTGCGCCCGTGCGTACCGTTGGCTTCGACCTTGGCCAGAGTCGGCACGTCCACCATCCCGGCCAAGTCCACGGCGTTCAGCAATTCGCGCCACGGGCGGTGAAACAGGTTGCGATACCGGCCCGCGTAGGCGGTGGCGATATGTTCGCCCAGCAGGTAGCCTGTGCGTTCGGCCTTCGGCACGGCGGCCAAGACGCGGCGTAGCGGCTCGGCAATCGGTATCACCAGCGCGTTGCCCGTCTTCTGTTGGACAAGGTGAATCGTCGGCAGCGGGCCGTCGAAGTCTTTCACGTCTTCCCACCGCATGGCCACAATGTCGCCGGCACGTTGGCCGGTAAACAAGGCGAGCATGGCGGAGAGGTAAACCCACGGCTCGGAAGATTTCGCCGTGGCGTCCAGCACGGCGGCGATCTGTTGCGGGTTGAACGATTGGCGGATACTGCCCGCGTCGAAGCGTAGCCGGCCTACTTGTTTGACGCTGGCAGGATTCACCGGCAGCAAACCCTTGTCCACCGCATGGCCAAACACGGCTCGGATGCGGGCCAGCGCAAACTTGCGGGATGCGCCGCTGTAGCCCTTCGCCTTGTAGTCGGCAAGGAATTGGCCCACATCATCCGGCCCGATGCGGTTCAACGGGGCATCGGCAAGGTTGACGGGTTGCGCTTTGAGGTAGGCGAGAAAATCATCCAGGACCTGGCCCACACGCCGCACGCTCACAGCCTTGACTCTGCGATCGTCGCCTCCGGCGTTCTGGCGCATGGCGTCAAGCTCGCTGGTGAACCACGCCCGCACAGTGGGCAGGTTTTTCGACGCGGTGAGGTGTGTGGCCTCTGTCTCCAGTTCTGGGATTTCTAGCAGAAGCTCGCGGGCGATCTCCAAAAGGCGGCGCTTTTCGTCAAGCGTTTCGGAGTTGGCCAGCCCTACCATCCGGCCCACTTGCGCCGCAAGAATGCGCGCCTCGGCTTCGGATGCCTTGCCCGTGTTGCGCCGGTGCCGCTTGCCGTTCACGGTGTACCGTAGCCAGAACGTTGCTGAACCTGTCGGCTTGTAAACGTGAACCTCGCCCTTCTTCCGTCGCTTCTGTGCTCTCATGGCCTGTGTCTCCCTTCGTTGGTTACTGTCGAAAACTACAGGCAAAAGTAGCACATAAGGCAAAATAGGGCAAATGAATTCGATCAAGGCGCAACGCCAATGTCCACACTATGGCTGTAAACATTGGCGTTTCTAAGCTGGCTGCCCGGCCTGGACTCGAACCAGGAAATACGGCTCCAAAGGCCGCTGTGTTACCTATTACACTACCGGGCAGTACAACTTCGGTGCCTGCGTGCCGAAGTTCCCAAGTGCTTCAGACAGGAGCCTGATCAAGCGCATAGGCACCTGTGCACTCAAGTACTGATGCACTTAGTCACTTGCGTCCACATGCTCGGCCCAAATTCTTTCCGAATCTGACGGGCATTCTCCTCCGCTGCCTCGGCTTCAGCAAACAGGCCGAACACCGTCGAGCCGCTGCCGCTCATCAATGATCCCATCGCTCCGCCTGCTCGCATCACTTTCTTGAGCAACCGCAGGACTGGAAACTTCTTGATCGACGGCGTCTCCAGCGAGTTGAACAAACACCGGCTGACGCCCGGCAAATCGTTCTCGGCCAGTGCGCGCAGCAGGAGACTAACTTCGGGCGGTTTGGCTGTCAACCCCACCGCCGCCTTTGCCCAGCTTTCATAAGCCCATCTCGTCGAGATGCCGAAACCGGGATTGACGAGCAGAATCGCTGCGGAAAGTTTGCACGGGATCGGCTCGACCTGCTCGCCGCGACTGCGACACAGTGCCGCGCCGCCCGCGAGAAAGAAATTGATGTCCGAACCCATGCTCGCGGCAAGCTCGCCGAGAATCTCTGGCGGCGCATCGACTTGCCAAAGCAGGCTGAGTCCCTTGAGCACTGCCGCTGCGTTACTGCTGCCGCCGCCGAGGCCCGCCGCCAGCGGTGTACGCTTCTGGAGCGCAATCTTCGCTCCACGTTTCACGCTACAACGCTCCAAGAGCAGTTTCGCCGCGCGCAGCGCGAGATTGGTGTCGTCCGTTGGCAAACGAGGGTTGTCGCAGTGCAATGCCACGCCCGTCTTTGCCGACTCCAGCGTGATCTGGTCTCCGAAATCAAGCGGCACCATGACCGTTTCGAGATCATGATAACCGTCCGCGCGTTTGCCGAGGATGCGCAGATAGAGGTTGATCTTGGCGGGCGAGAACACCGCCAGTTCCGCTTGAGTTGACACGAAGTTTTCCCTAGCATGTGCCGCGCATGAAATCAAAGCTTATCGTGGCGCTCGACATCGAGAACCATGAGAAGGCGACGGCGCTCGTCAGGGAGCTGAGCGAAGTTGTCGAGATCTTCAAGGTGGGCAGTCAACTCTTCACTCGGGTCGGACCGAAGATCGTCGAGTTCATCAACGAGCAGGGTAAGACGTGCTTCCTTGATTTGAAGTTCCATGACATCCCCAACACCGTGGCCAAAGCCGTCGAATCAGCAGCAGCACTGAAGGTTCACATGGTGACGGTGCATACGTGCGGCGGAGCGGAAATGCTGAAAGCGGCGGTTGCCGTGCAGCATCGTCCGCTGCTCCTCGGCGTGACGGTACTCACGAGCGTGGGCGGCAACGTCGAGTCGGAAGTGTTGCGATTGGCCAGGCTGGCCAGGGACTGCGGATTGAATGGCGCAATCGCTTCTCCCCGTGAGATTCATCCGATCCGCAAAGCAATTGGAGAGAACTTCCTGATTGTAACTCCGGGGATTCGGCCGGCGTGGGCGGAAGCCGGCGATCAAAAGCGTGTGATGACGCCCGCCGAAGCCGTTGCCGCCGGTGCCAGCTACATCGTCGTGGGCCGCCCGATCATCGCCGCCAAAGAACCGGCGGCCGCCGCGCTTCAGATCACGACGGAGATGGGCGTTGCGGCGCGGTAGCCGATTGTTCGTCAGGTTGTGCGGTGTTTCAGGATCAGCATACTTTCCTTGAGGTCGGCGAGCGCCTTCAGGATATCGTCCTGGTTTTTCAGGATTTGCTCGTTTTGTTCGAGCAGCTTGTCGATGCGCTGGTCGGCCTTGGGGGAGGTCGGCGCTTGCGCGATGGCGAACGTTCCCGCCACCAACAAGGCGGCGACTGCGACGGTCACGAATGTCTTGGCTTTCATCGTTGAAACATCCTCCGGTTCGTTGTGTTACTGCCGTAGCAATTCCAGCAGCTTGTGTTCCCGCACAAAGTGCCGCGCAACCTCTTGACCGTCAAGCAGGATCACGGGGATGTCGTTGCGGTAGCGCTCGAACAACTCTGGGTATTGCGAGATGTCAACTTCCTCCAGTGCGAAATCGGCCTTCTGCCGGCAACGCGCGATCACTTCCTTGGCGCGCTCACACAGATGGCAGTCGGGCTTGAAGTAGATGGTGACGGTAGGCATGGGCCATCCAACAAATTCCAGCCGCGAATCGCATTCGCGGTCCGTTGCCCCTCCGGGGATGCCCGCCGCAAAAACGTTTCGCGGCTGCCAGTTACGTTCCTTCTTCCCAGCTCGTGAGATACTTCTTTTGCTCGGCGCTCAGCTTATCGATCTCGACGCCCATCGCCTTGAGCTTCAGGGCGGCAATGTTTTTATCAATGTCGTGGGGAACGGGATAAACCTTGTTCTGCAGCTTCTCGTGGTTCTTGGCCATGTACTCGGCGCACAACGCCTGATTGGCAAAGCTCATGTCCATCACCACCGCCGGATGACCCTCGGCGCTGGCGAGATTGATCAGCCGGCCCTCGCCGAGCAGGAAAATCTTCCGTCCATCGCGCGTGACAAACTCTTCCACGAACGGTCGAATCGTGCGCTTGCTCTTGGAGATTCTCTCCAGCGCGGGAATGTTGATCTCGACGTTGAAATGGCCGCTGTTGGCCACGATCGCGCCGCTCTTCAACACCTTGAAATGCTCGGAGTCAATCACGTGCTTGTCGCCCGTGACCGTGATGAAGATGTCGCCGACCGCCGCCGCCTTTTTTAGCGGCAACACTTCAAAGCCATCCATCACGGCTTCGAGCGCCTTGAGCGGGTCGATCTCGGTCACGATCACGTGCGCGCCGAGTCCGCGGGCGCGCGTGGCGACGCCGCGACCGCACCAGCCGTAACCGCACACAACGACCTTGCTGCCCGCCATGAGCACGTTCGTTGCGCGAATCACGCCGTCGATCGTGCTCTGGCCCGTGCCGTACCGATTGTCGAACATGTGCTTCGTGTTCGCCTCGTTGACGGCGACGATCGGATACCTCAGCGCGCCGTCTGCCGCCATCGCCTGCAACCGGATCACGCCCGTCGTCGTCTCTTCCGTGCCGCCGATGACGTTCTTGATGAGATCGGTGCGTTTGGTGTGCAACACGCCCACCGTGTCCGCGCCGTCGTCCATCGTCATCGTCGGACCCGCATCGAGCGCGGCGAGGATGTGATTGTAATAGGTCTTGTTGTTTTCGCCCTTGATGGCGAATGTGGAAATCCCGAAATCCTTCACCAACGATGCCGCCACTTCGTCCTGCGTCGAGAGCGGATTCGACGCGCAGGCGAACACCTTCGCGCCGCCCGCCTGCAACGTGCGCAACAAGTTGGCCGTCTCGGTGGTGATATGCAGGCACGCAGCCAGCGTCTGGCCCCTGAGCGGTTTCTCCCTGGCGAACCGCTCGCGGATCAGCGCGAGCACGGGCATGTAATTGTCAGCCCATTCGATGCGCAACCGGCCCTGCCCTGCCAGCGAAATATTTTTCACGTCATGCGGAATCTTGGCTCTCATGGGAAACTCTCCTGTCTGGCGATTCAAAGGCGGCGTAGGTTACCCGCCCGCCTGATTCAATTCAATCAAAAACCCGACCTCCGGCGCGGCCATCCGTGGCACGGCGCGGCGATGGGAACTCGATCGCCATCCAGGGAGCGAATGCTTCCGAGCGGACGAATTGCAGCAGTCACTTCGATCCCGGGACGGCGAGGGGAACGAAGGCTCATTGTCTGACCGCGCAGGCTGGGAAAACCAATCCGCCGCAAGCCCCTGAATCGTAGCAGCAATCCGTTTCATGTGGTTTAACCTGCATGTTGCATGAGACCATTGTGGGCTGGCAGCCCGAAGGGTTGCCAGCCGCTGTTCGACAAGCTCTTCGGCGCGAAACACCTGCCCCGATTCTGCAATCGGGGCTGCGGGCTTCGCCTTGCCTGCTGGAAGGCAGGCGCCCTGCTATGGGGATTGTCAAGTGCGTTTGAGAGGCTGCTGTCTGGTTCCTTTCTTTTTTCCTTTCTTAACCGCTTTTGTTGTTTCTTTTCTCTTGCTTCCAGATCCATCGGGCTGAC
>Ga0326728_10004382_pt1 | contig 41844 bp, 32 predicted proteins | sample MB3enrmetagenome_FD_207602 | JGI IMG/M metagenome (GOLD analysis project Ga0326728, IMG submission 207602) | Lab enriched peat soil microbial communities from McLean, Ithaca, NY, United States - MB31MN | ecosystem: Environmental > Terrestrial > Soil > Wetlands > Peat | place: USA: New York... | reverse complement strand
TGTGCTTTGCGAACCGCTCCAGGGTCAATTCCATGTGCTATCTGTGCCCTTGCTTCATCTCTTCGCTTTCTTGCGTCTAGAAGGCTTATCTCAGGATATGCGCCGAAGGCTAATTTATTTTCCTTGCCGGCAAATCTATATTTGAAACGCCATAACTTTCCCCCGGAAGGCGTGACCAGAAGAAATAAACCGCCGCCGTCAAATAATGTGATGGGTTTATCTTTTGATTTTACTTTTTGAATCTTCATGTCGGACAATGGAATAATTCTCTTTGGCATAAAAGACCTCCTTTTTTGGGTACCCGCGATATGTTTTAGGTACCTAATGGCTGTTATTGGGTACCCAAAACAACTTTATTTTAATGGAGTGTATAACACGTCTTTGGACAAAAAACAATAAAAAACCCGCTATTTCTAACGGGTTTTTGTATTTCCTAGTATCACCTAGGATTGTGTTCTGGCTCCCCAGCGCGGACTCGAACCACGGACATGCTGGTTAACAGCCAGCCGCTCTACCGACTGAGCTACTGGGGAACATATTTTTACATCACCCTATAGTTAATCCCTCTATCATCGGAACTCAAACGGGTGAAATTTTTTCTGGCGCTTCATAATACAAGAACGGGCTATTGTCAACCTCAATTAAATATTTATGTAAAATATTAAATTAATTTGTCTATTATCTAAAATAACTAAATTGTTCCAATAAGTTTGAATTGTGAACGCATAGAACTTTTTCTGCCAGGCCGTATCATTTTCTTGCCTCAAATATGATGATGAGATATAAAAGCGCAACTTTTATAAGCGGGATGGGTAATGAATTCCAAAGTTAAAGCAGGAACTCAGGGATTTTTAAAGAAACACGTGCTGGAAGAGGGCTTATGCACCGGTTGCGGCGCCTGCGTGAGTCTTTGCCCTTATCAGGTTATATACCATGACCGCACGGTGCAATTGCATCAATGTGATCTTGAAGATGGCAAATGTTACGCTTTTTGCCCCAGAACTAAAACCGATCTGGCGGCTTTAAGAAAACTTCTTTTTGAGCAGGGTGATCTGACGCCGGAAATCGGCGCGGTGAAAGGCTATTATTTTTCTCAGGCTGTTGATCCTCGATTGCGCGAGGTCGCCCAGCATGGGGCCACAGTAACAGCGTTGATGGCGTTGGCGCTAACCGAAGGTTTGATTGATTCAACCATCGTCTCTTCCCGCGACCGGCAATTTTTACAAAACGGCGCAATCGTGAAAGACATCGTGGAAATAAGGAATAATGCCAAAAGCAAGTTTACCGTGTCGCCTACGGTCGCGGCTTTTAATCAACTGCTCAATCAATACTCAGGCAATGTTGGAGTTGTGGCGACTCCCTGTCAGGCGCTGGCGCTGGCCAAGATGAGGTTGCACCGGACCACTGAGATTAAAACTCAAATAAATCATCCAAAACTTGTTATCGGTTTGTACTGCGGCTGGACGCTTTCCATGGAAAAATATATAAAGTTACTGCTTGAAAATAATATTGCTTTGGAATCCATTACTGGGATGGATATTCCGGCAGGGGGAAATGTTCTGGAGCTATACACCGATGACGGAGCAAAATCGATTCCGTTTGACGCTGTGCAGAGCTGCATTCGGGAAGCCTGTCGATATTGCATGGACAGCACGGCGGAATTTGCCGATGTTTCGGTCGGTTCAGCACGCTTTGCCGGTAATTGGGAAGAGGTGCGCCAGTGGAATCAATTGATTGTGCGGACAGAAAAAGGCAGAGAATTAATAGAACTGGCTGTAAAAGGAGTAGTTCTGGAAGTGCGGGAAGCCCCCGCTGAAAATTTAAAAGAACTCAAAGACGCGGCTGTCAATAAGAAAAAAAACGCGCTGAAAAATATTATTCAAAAAAGCGGTTCAAGAAATAATCTGTTATATTTAGATAAGCGTGATCCGTTGGTGCTGAAATATTTAAAAAAAGAAGTCACTGCCAAAAAGAAGGTAAAATAGTGTCCAAATTACTTAGTTTGGCTAAAACCAGAGTTTTATTCATGGGCAATGAGGCCATCGCGCGGGGCGCGCTGGAAGCCGGCGTCAGTGTCGTTTCCGGTTATCCCGGCACGCCTTCGTCGGAAGTCATAGAACGCTTATCCGATGTCGCCCAAGAGAGAAACCTTTATGTGGAATGGTCAACCAATGAAAAGGTAGCCCTCGAAGTAGCCGCCGCCGCGTCTTTTTCCGGTTTGCGTTCGATGTGTGTGATGAAGCAAAACGGCGTCAACGTGGCTTCCGATTTTCTTTTGCATCTGGCTTCGTCCGGCACGCGCGGCGGAATAGTTCTGGTCGAATGTGAAGATCCCGGCGCGCTATCGAGTGTCAATGAGGGAGAGTCAAGGTATTTCGCGCGCATGCTTGAAATTCCGCTTTTGGAGCCGGCCAGTCTTCAGGAAGCCAAGGATTTGACCAAATGGGCCTTTGAGTTATCGGAGAAAATTAGAAATATCGTTATCCTGCGCTCGGTGACGCGCATGTCTCACGCCAGCGGAAACGTTATATGCGGCAAACTTCCGGGAAATACAAGAATGGCCGAATTTGTTTCCGATGGATCATTTATGGATCCTTTAAGGGGGCCGGTCGTCAGCACGCCCGTTGTCGTTAAACACAATCTTCAGCAGCAAAAATTGCAAAAAGCCGTAGAACTTTTTGAAAAGAGTCCTTTTAACAGTTACTCCGGTCCCGGGCATCCGGAACTTTTGATCATCACCAGCAGCGCCTGTTTCCTTTACAGCCAGGAAGCCCTCGATTTGCTGGGCTTGCAAAAGCGTGTCGGGATTTTGAAACTTGGCTGCACCTGGCCTCTGCCATTGAGGCTGTTGAAAAAATATTTGCGCCTGACTAATAAGATTATGATTGTGGAAGAAGTTCTGCCTTTTCTGGAAGAAAATATCAAAGTCGCCACGATGGGGATGCTCAGAGATACCGGCATTAAAACTTTTTACGGGAAGATGGATGATACGCTGCCTTCGGTAGGCGAGTTGAATCCCGATATTGTCGCCGCCGCCCTCGGCAAAATAATGAAGGTCAAACCCAAATCATTACCTGCCGGTTATGTTCGCGAAATCCAAAAAGTGGCGTCGAAAATTCCTCCGCGGGAGCAGACGTTTTGTCCCGGCTGTCCGCATCGCGCTTCATTCTGGAATATCAACACCGCGCTGAAACTCGACGGCCGCGAGGGCATTGTTTGCGGCGATATAGGCTGTTACGCCATGGCTTCGCTTTGGCCGGCAATCGGTTTCAATACAGTGCGCACACTTCATTCCATGGGTTCGGGCACGGGCCTGGCCAGCGGATTTGCCAAACTGGAAGCTTTCGGTCAGGATAAACCGGTGCTTGCGGTTTGCGGCGATTCCACTTTTTATCACGCCGTTATTCCGGCGCTCATCAACGCCCGGCATAACAAGGCGGATATGACCTTCATCGTTCTGGATAACGCGGGAACGGCAATGACCGGATTCCAGCCTCATCCCGGTCTGGATATGGGCGCCATAGGCGAGCCGCTTCCATCTGTTGAGATTGCCGCGATTTGCAGGGCGATAGGAGCCAAAGTTGCCGAATGCGATCCTTTTGATTTGGAAGGAACAAGTAAAATTCTTACATCTTTTATGGCCGAGCGCGGTTCATTGAAAGTGCTGATCATGAAGCAGGCTTGCGCGCTTAGCCCCGAAAAGAAAGGCAAAAAACAATACCAGATGAAAGTTAACGAAGAACTTTGTCTGGGCGAGAGTTGCGGATGTAACCGTTTATGCACAAGGATTTTCCGTTGTCCGGCCCTCACTTGGGATCGGGCGAAAAAGAAAGCGGTCGTTGACGAAGTCATCTGTGCCGGCTGCGGCGTCTGTTACTCGATCTGTCCGCAAAAAGCGATCATAAGAACGGAGGTGGCGGGTTGATGAAAATGGCTTTAACAAAAGATCCGATAAATATTATTATCACTGGCGTCGGCGGTCAGGGCAATGTCATGGCTTCCCGCGTGCTTGCCGGGATGCTGGTCAACGCGGGTTATATTGTCACAATCGGCGAAACTTTCGGCATGTCCCAGCGCGGCGGTTCCGTGATGAGCCATTTGCGCTTATCATCAAATTCCGTCTTAAGTCCGCAAATTCCGAAAGGCAGGGCGGACATAATTATCGCACTCGAACCGGTTGAAGCGCTGCGAGTTCTGGTGCAATACGGAAACCCCGATGTCGCGGTTCTGTCAAATTCGCGCATGGTTTATCCCATGGGGGTCATAACCGGCGATTTTACTTATCCGTCTTTGGATGAAATTAAATCAATGTTTGCAAAACTAGCGGGAAAAAGCTGGATAATTGATGCCACGTCAGTGGCGGTTGATCTGGGCAATCCTGTTTTGAGTAATATTGTCATGATCGGAGCGCTGGCAGGCGCGTCCCTGCTGCCGATAGACCGCCGTGCTTTTGAAAAGGAAATAACCAAAAGCATGTCCGCCGGTAAATGCGAAATAAATTTGGCCGCGTTTGATTCCGGCATGAAAATGCTTTAATGCTGATCATCAAATTATTCCTTTTAAACTTTCTTTATTTTCCTCGGACTGTGTTCATGTTTTGAGGAACAACCGCCATCCCGCATATAATGAACCCGGAAAAAAATCCAAAGCGCCGGACGCTTCGGCGACAGGCGTGAACCCGCAGGCGTCGCAATTTATTTCGCCCCTGCTTTTAACATAGCATCCTTTTGTAATTGTACCGTCCGGATCGACATTAATCAGGATGTCATCATGGCAGCGCCAGCTATTATCAACCATTGCCTTGAGTCTGCCAACCGAGTTCAAAATGGGCAAACCCGATTTTTTGAGTTCCAGCAGTTTTATAATAACGGCGCGGCGCTCCTCCGGTGATACAGAAAGATCCTCTTCTCCCTGATTATAAGGATAGAAAAACTGAACGGTCAACCCTTTGAGTGTCGGCATTTCATGTACCCACTTTGCCAAATCATCGACATTCCGCCAATTGCGGCGATTCAATGTGCAGTGGATAAAAACGCGGGGATGCCTGGTCTTTTTGATGTTTGAGCAAATTTGGTCAAAGGAATCACTTCTCAAATAATCGTGGGTTTCCTTCAAGCCGTCAAGACTTACCCAAAGCGTATGGGAGGGAACATCCAGAGGCAGTGTGCCATTGGTCGTCACCGCCACACGCAGGAAGTGCGCTCTGGCATAAAGGACAAGATCATGAAGGCGATAAGAACCATCGCGCCACAACAGGGGTTCGCCGCCCTCAAAAACGACCACACGAACGCCGGACCGGCGCAGAGATTCCAATGCCCCGATAGCCGTATTCCAGGATATGGGGGCTTCTTGGTCATCTGAGCGAAGATGAAACGGGCAGGCACGGCAGGCCAGGTTGCAGCGATAAGTAACCTTGAAGCTGGCCAGCAGGGGAATTTTGCGCTCCAATATTTTTCGCTGCAGGAAAAACCACGACAGGTCAAGAGGCCAGGATAAATGCGAAGGCTTTAAATTTCTTTTTATATTTTTGTTCAAGTGTTACGAAAATCTCCAATTGTTAAAACACGTTATTTGCAAAATGGAACAATATGATGAACAAATTTCCCATTTTCTTTAAAACGAATTAATCATTAACATCTCTTTACAGAAACTATAAAAACAAAAGGAAGGGATGTCAACTCTATAAAAAGTGAGCGTTTAGAATTTTCCCCGGACAAACTTCCTGTTATAGCTTGTTTTATAATCCCTTAGGTAAAGACGTTTGTCTTATCTACTTGATTTCAATAAAATTGCATGGCTTGAAATCTGTTGAAAATTTATTTTGCAAGGTGGAAATTACAGGCAAATTAGTATAAGTAGTGGTTGACATGATCTGATTAGAACTTATATTACTTTAAATATAAACTAACCACGAGGTGAAATAATGAAAGATGTTTATTCGGCCATAAAAGTAACTGATAATGTTTATTGGGTCGGCGCCATTGATTGGACAATCCGAGATTTTCATGGTTATACAACGCCGCACGGCAGCACCTATAACGCATATCTGGTGATGGCGGATGATATTACCTTGATAGATACGGTCAAAGCGCCGTTCAAAGATGAAATGCTCTCACGTATTAAATCCGTCGTTGATCCTTCTAAAATAAAATATATTATTTCCAATCATTCCGAAATGGATCATTCCGGTTGTCTGAACGAAATAATTGATTTCATCAAGCCTGAAAAAGTTTTTGCTTCTATTACCGGTGTAAAGACATTAAAAGAGCTCTTTCATGATCAGCATGAAATAATAGCCGTAAAAGACGGGGATAAGCTCAGCCTCGGTAATATGGAATTAACTTTTATGGAAACGCGCATGATTCACTGGCCGGACAGCATGTTTACTTATCTGGCCGCGGATGAACTTTTATTTTCGCAGGACGCTTTCGGTATGCATCTGGCGAGTTTCGAGCGTTTTGACGATGAAATTCCGGCTGCGACTTTGGAATATGAAGGGGCAACATATTATGCCAATATTGTTCTACCTTATTCGCCGATTGTTCTGAAGGCTCTGGATAAGGTCGCGGCATCAGGATTGAAAATCAAAATTATAGCTCCCGATCATGGGCCCATCTGGCGCAAGGATATTGGCCGGATTATTGAACTTTATAAACAATGGGCACTCCAAAAGCCGACGGCAAAAGCGGTTGTGGTTTACGCAACGATGTGGCACTCTACGGAAAAAATGGCCGAAGCCATCAGCGAGTCCCTGGCACAGGCAGGCGTCAGGGTGAAACTGCTTTCAATGAATGAAACTCACCGCAGTGAAGTGGTTTATGAAGTGCTTGACGCCGGAGCGCTGATCGTCGGTTCGCCGACACTGAACAATAATATTCTGCCGCAGATGGCGGATGTGATGACTTATCTCAAAGGTTTAAAACCGGCCAATCTTATCGGCGCGGCTTTCGGCTCTTACGGATGGAGCGGAGAATCGGTAAAACATTTGGAAGCAACGCTCAAAGAAATGAAAGTGGAAATTGCCGCTGAATCGATTTCCGTCAAGCATGTTCCGGATAACGATGTTTTGGAAAAATGCCACGAAATGGGCAAAACAATAGCGGCCCAGTTGCTTAAAAAAACAGCTTTTGATTAATGACGTAAAAAAAGGAGTGGAATCTCCTGCGGCAGGAGCCGAAGGCTCCATATAATAACAATAATGCGACATCTCGCGAGTCGCGAAATATTTCAAGTTGAGTGATGAAGGAGTGAATAATGAAAAAATATGTTTGTGGTATATGCGGTTATGTTTACGATCCGGCCATGGGAGATAAGGACGGCGGCGTTGCTTCGGGAACGGCTTTTGAAGATTTGCCCGATGGCTGGTCGTGTCCTGTTTGCGGGGCGGCCAAAGAGGAATTCGCCCCGGAATAATGATGACGACGTCGTAAAAAGTCCATATGCTGCGTTGCGTTTCATCCCTCGTCATTGCGACGTACACAAAAAGTACGACTCATTCCTCGGGAATTACGCGCCTTGCATCTGGAGCTTTTTCCGATGTCGTCAAAAGTTGCTTTATGCATAACTTTTAGTGATAATAAGTCAAAAAACCGGAATAAAAAGCTATGCCTGTGGGAACTTTTTCCAGTATCATCAAAAGTTGCAATATTTATAATTTTTAGTGATAATGAGTCGGAAAAACAGAAAAAAAAGAAATACTATTAAATAAATAAAGGATGGGTATATGGATAAAATTGAAGATGCGTTGCATCAGGCTTATGCCGGAGAATCCAAAGCAGCTCTGAGGCTCAAAGTTTACGCACAAAAGGCTGAAGACGAAGGCTATAAACAAATGGCCCGTCTTTTCCGCGTTATTTCTTTTTCGGAAGAAATTCACGGCGCGAGAGCTTTAAGGGTGCTTCGGGAAATCAAAGGCACGGAAGAAAATCTGGCCGCGAGTTTTGAATCAGAAAAGAAAGTTGCCGAAGTTGCTTATGATCAATTTGTTAAGATGGCGGAAGAAGCGGGCAATAAAGAAGCTGTGCTGCATTTCAGCCAGAGCCGCGATGTGGAAGAAACTCACGCCAAGCTTTATAAAGAGGCCATGTCGCACTTTATGGAAGAAAGAGAAACAACTTACTATGTCTGTAATATTTGCGGTTATGTCTCCGATGGCACTTTACCGGACGAATGTCCTGTTTGCGGCGCCAAGGCTAAACAATTTACGACATTCGATAAATGACTGGCAACCCAATAGGAACCATGCAATTAACTTATGAGGTGAGAACATGCGCCTTCATTACCGAGTAGTAGTTGCTTTGTTGTTTTTAAGTCTTTTATTGCCCGGCAGTGCAATTTGTGACGAAAAGCCCCTCTGGGAATTAGGCGTAGGTTTGGGACTGCTCCAGATGCCGGATTACCGAGGCTCTGACGAAAACAGGTTGTACTTGCTCCCATATCCTTATGTCGTTTATCGCGGCGACATTTTAAAAATAGAAGAGCAACGCGTTTCCGGACAGATTTTTAAATCGGATCGGATTTCGCTGGATTTTAGCGGTTACGGCGCTGTGCCGGTAAGGAGTTCCGATAACACGGCCCGCGCCGGGATGCCGGATTTGGATCCGACTTTTGAATTGGGGCCGGCTTTAAAGATTAAGCTTTGGGAAAGCAAAGCAGATAAGTACAAATTAGATATGACGTTGCCTGTACGGGCTCTTTTTTCCCTAGATTTTCCTTCCGTGAGTCGCGAGGGTTGGGTTTTCAGCCCGCGAATTAATTTTATGAAAGATGATTTAATCCCCGGCACCGGATTAAATCTGGGAATATCCGCAGGGCCGATGTTCGCAGACAGCGGTTATAATGCTTATTTCTACACGGTGGAACCGGCTTACGCGACAGCAGAGCGTCCCGCGTATTCCGCCGGTGGCGGATACAGCGGCTCAACGCTTACTGTTGGTTTAGGCAAGGAATATAAACAATTTATTTTTAACGTCTTTCTCAGCACTGATTTCCTGCAGGGAGCGGTTTTTGAAGACAGTCCCCTGGTGAAAAGAGAAACATCCTTTAAGGAATATTGATTGAGAGTGGAATTTAAGGGAAATTATATGCTGGTTATTATAACAAGATGGCTGATAATCACGGTGGCAATTTTGCTTGCCTCGCAGTTTGTGCCCGGTATCAGAGTGGATACACTTTCAACGGCAGTCATTGCCGCCTGCGTTTTAGGCCTTATTAATATTTTTGTAAGACCTGTTTTAGTATTTCTGACTCTGCCCCTGAGTGTATTAACTCTGGGATTATTTTATTTCTTTATCAACGCGTTATTGCTCATGCTTGTCGCACATATTGTGCCGGGATTTAAAATAGAGAATTTTTTCTCCGCTTTTTTAGGGTCGCTGGTTATAAGCTTTGTCAGCTGGCTGGCCAATTCTTTTATTTCCCATCATAAAATAGATAAGCCGGACAAACCCGATTATGTCGATCTGGAAAAGGGAGACGATGGAAAATGGCGGTAGAGGCAACGCTCGATTTGACTCCGGCGATGAAACAGTATGTGAAAATTAAAGAAAAATACCCCGACTGTATTTTGTTTTACCGGATGGGTGATTTCTATGAGATGTTTTTTGAAGACGCGGTGATGGCCGCTCCTGTTTTGGAAATCACTCTTACCTCACGCAACAAAGGCAAAGAAGACAGTGTGCCGCTTTGCGGTTTCCCGTACCACGCCGCTTCCGCATACATTACTAAACTTGTGGAAAAGGGTTTTAAAGTGGCGATATGCGAGCAGGTTGAGGACCCTAAAAAAGCAAAGGGAATTGTCAAAAGAGAAGTTATCCGGGTTATCACCCCCGGACTTGTTCTGGATGAGGAAAATCTTGCCTCCGGCGAAAATAATTATCTGGCCTGCCTGAGTGCCTGCAAAGATACGCTCGGTCTGGCTTTTCTTGACATTTCCACGGGCGAGTTTCAAATCAGTGAGTTTTCCGACCGCGAATTTTTCTTAATAGCTATTGCCGGACTGGATTTTAAGGAATTAATCCTGCCGCGTGATTTTCCCGACAAGCGATTGCTCAAAATACTGGAAATGCAAATGCCGGAGCTTCGGATTAATTATCTGGAAGAGGATTGTTTTCAATCGGAATATGCTCAAGCCTTGCTGAATCAGAATTTCACCCCCGAAGTTCTGGACGCCTCGAAGATAAAAGAACATCCGGCAGCCATGATTGCTTCATGCGCGATTCTGAGTTATGTCAACCAGACGCAAAAAATTAATCCCCAGCACATCAGCGAAATTAAATGGTACTCCACGGAAAATTTCCTGCTTCTTGATGAGGCCGCCCGACGCAATCTGGAGATATTTACAACGATTCAGAATGGTTCTAAAGCCGGTTCTCTTTTTTCTCTTTTCCATGAAACCCTGACACCGATGGGAACCCGCCGTCTGCGATGGTGGATGAATTATCCGCTTGTGGACGCGGAAAAAATCAAAGCAAGGCTGGCCGCGGTTGCCGAAATGAAGGATGACCACATCCTTCGGTCGAATTTGCGTAAAATTTTATCGTGCATTTACGATCTGGAAAGGCTTGCCGGTCGTGTGTCTCTGCGGGTGGCCAGTCCCCGCGATCTGGTCGCCCTGAAAATTTCTCTTTTAGCCATTCCGGAACTCAAATCAATGCTTAAGGATTGCACGTCGCCCGCGATTGCCGCGATCCGTTCCCGTTTTACGGAAATGTCCGCTGCCGTTGAGCTGATTACGCGTGCGATTATTGACGATCCGCCGCAAAAAACGCAGGATGGAGGTTTTATTGCCGCGGGTTATGATGACCAACTGGATAAACTCAGATCGATCAGCCGCGATGGAAAGAAATGGATTGCCGCGATGGAAGCCGGAGAACGGAAAAAAACAGGAATTAATTCACTGAAAATCGGCTTCAATAATATTTTTGGCTATTATATTGAAGTGACTAAAGCAAATGCCGCGCTGGTTCCGGATTCCTACATAAGAAAACAGACGCTGGTTAACGCTGAACGTTATATTAATCAGGAGTTGAAAGAATTTGAACAAACAGTTTTAAACGCGGAAGAAAAAATCAGGGAAAGGGAACAGGAGCTATTTATTTCCCTTCGCGATAATCTTGATCAGTATATTACGGATATTCAAAAAAATTCGTTTCTTGTTGCAGAGCTTGACGCCGGGGCCGCTTTGGCGGAAGTTGCCGAAAAATATCATTACACCTGTCCTGAAATAAATGATGAAGACACGATTGAAATAAAAGACGGACGCCATCCTGTTGTGGAAACAGCGTTGAAGAAAGAAGGCTTTGTGCCTAACGATTGTCTGATTGATTTGCATGACAATAAACTGCTCGTTATTACCGGTCCGAATATGGCTGGTAAATCCACTTATATCAGGCAGGTGGCTTTGATTGTTTTGCTTGCGCAAATGGGAAGTTTTGTTCCGGCGGCTAAAGCGAAGATAGGCCTTGTTGATAAAATATTCACGCGTATCGGCGCGTCCGACAGCCTGATAAAAGGACAGAGCACATTTATGGTAGAGATGACGGAAACCGCGGAAATTTTAAAGAATGCGACTTCCCGCAGCCTGGTTATTATTGATGAGGTTGGACGCGGGACTTCCACGTTTGACGGATTGAGCATTGCCTGGGCGGTCGCCGAATATATTCATGATTTTCAGGGGCGGGGTGTACGCTCTTTGTTTGCCACTCATTACCATCAACTGACGGATCTGGTGGTAACAAAAAGCGGAACAAAAAATTATAATATCGCGGTGAAGGAATGGGGAGAAAAAATAATTTTTCTGCGCAAGATAATGGAAGGCGGCGCCAGCCGCAGTTATGGCATCGAAGTAGCGCGCATTGCCGGCGTGCCGAAGGAAGTTATCGCCCGCGCCAAAGAAATATTGCGTAATCTGGAAAAAGGAGAATTTGACGAAGTCGGCATGCCCCGTATTGTCCGGGGAACCCGTGACTCAAAAAGCTTAAATCCTCAATTGAATCTTTTCACGAGAAAAGAAAGCGCGATTGCCCTGGAAAATAAAGATAAGGAAATTATCGCCGAACTAAAAAACATCGATATTCATTCCATGTCTCCTCTGGAAGCGCTTAACAAATTAAACGAGTTAAAAAACAAGGCGTCGGATTAGACACGCATTTGATGTGTTTGTTTGAGTGGTGATTTGATTTAATTGATACAATATAAAATTGTCCGGATCATGTGCCGTTTTTCATTTTTGCGGCCAGATAGATGGAAAATGATGTTCCGGAATTTACAACTGATTCGACAGAAATTAATCCATTATGGTATTTGATGATGGAATCGCTAATGGCCAGCCCCAGTCCGATGCCGCCATGCCCCTTAGTCTTTTTTGTTGTAAAATAAGGATCAAATATCCGGGAAAGATTTTCCCGTGAAATTCCCATTCCGTGGTCTTTAATGATAATCCGCACGTAATTGCCTTGTCCCAGAGATCTTATATTTGTTCCGGTTGTCGTATTTTCGGCGATAAGGTCCACAATGCCGCCGTCGGGCATTGCTTCTTTGGCATTAATCAAAACATTATCAACTACCTGCCTTATCTGAGCGGCATCAATTTCGCAGGGCCACAGGTCTTGGGCTATGGCGATATTACAGGTAATGCCGGAACCCTTGAAAACATTTTCGGCGGCATTCCTTAAAATAGGCCCGATGTTTTCCAATTTTCGAACCGGATAGCCGCCCTGAGCAAATGTAATAAGACGATGAGCAAGTTCCTTGGCTTGCAGGCCTGCACGTTCCGCCACTGCCAGACCATCCTCCAGAAATTTATCTTCATCACTGGCGGATATCTTGGCCAGAAAAACATTACGCAGGATCGCGGTGAGCAGGCTGTCAAAATCTTTGGCCACTCCCCCTGCGAAAGTTCCGAGTGATTCCAGTTTGGTTCGCTGGAGAAGCTCTTCCTGCGCTGCTTTTTGTTCGGTGATGTCTTCGAGGGTTTCCATCGCTCCGAATAAATTTCCACCGGAATCTCTAAGACCTGCCGATGTGATACGAAACCATTTCCCCTTCTCGCCCATATCGGGAAAAAACTGCGTTACTTCATAAGCGTCATCCAGAAGTTTTGATTTCCTCCATTTCTCGGGGTATAATTCAAGAATCTGGGCAGTTTTGCCATCCAGAATCAAATCAGCCAGACACAGACGTTCCGTATTGTAAAACGCGCGCCATTGCTGGTTGGTGCCGAGAACTTCGCTGGGTTTGATGTTGCTCAACGCCTGCAGGGCCCTGTTCCAGTAAATTACTTTATGATCCTTGGATATCACGAAAGTGGGAATAGGGGATCCGTGGATGATGCTGATTAGTTTCTGTTCGTCTCTGCTAACGCGCCACATCGTGTAAATAACGCTGAGGATTACCATTGTCGCCAGAACAAAAACAAAAGCAAAAATATAATTGTTCATAGTTATTATCGCTTATTTCAAACTTAACCAAATATGTTTTATGCCGGTCTGATTTTTATTGCCGGATTTTGATAGCAAGGTTGGAATAAAAATGCAAGGCCGGAATAAATGATAATTATTTAAATGTTTAATTGCGGGAGGAATAATTTACTGATTTACATTTTTTAGTAAATGAAAAACAGGGGAGCATAAACTCCCCTGTTTTTATAAAGGAGGTGAAACTTAGGAAGGGGTTCTTAGAAATCACCTCCGGGACAAGAAGCTCTCTGCCCTCTATTGCCGCCGCGCGGACCAAATCCCGGACCTCTGTCCCAGTGGGAATTAGCCAGTTTTTCGTTTTGTTCCGGCGTGAGAACCTTGCGAATTTCCAGTCTCATCGCCGTTACTTTATCATCCATTAAGTCGCGTAATTTACGCATTTCTTTTTGAGCGGCTGTGATTTTATCCTTATCAGGATTAACCTGCAGCCATAAACGGCGCAGTTCCACTGATTTATCAAACATCTTTTCCCTGATGGGTCTTATTTCTTGTCTCGCTGATGTTCGTATGCCCTCGATTTTGGCCTTTTGTTCGTCAGTTAGATTCAATTTTTTCCAGATTGCATCATGATGATAGCCTGAACCCTTTTCGTCACACGCACGACTGCCTTCATTGGGAGCAAAAGCAAAGGCCGTTACCGCAAATAGTATGCTTATAACAACGGCTGTTGTTAATATTAATTTTTTCATAATCATTCTCCATTATATCATGTACGTTTTATTGTAATTTTTCTTCCGCGGTTATAATATCCGCTTGTTGTTTGAAAAAATTGCTGAATTTAAAGGATAAATATGCAGTCCGTATATATTCTGGCAGCAACTTTCCCGTGAAGACGGAATAGTAGCGACCCAATAACAATCCCATTAACATACTAAATAACATCAATTTAAGCTTTTTCATAATCAATTTCCCGGTAACAGAGATTATCTAAATCTCTGTTACCATGTTATTGAGCAATGTTTATGCCAATAAGGTGTAACAGATATAACTGCTTGTTATTAAATGATAAATCATGAATATGCAAAATACTATTTGTTTTTTATTACAGTTGAGTGGATAATATGTGCCCAATTTATGGTATTCATCCGGGTACAAAGTATCCATATAACAGTGGAGACGCAAATATAGTGCTAAAAGCTAAAAAAAGAATTTGGTTCAAAATTTCTGTTTGGATAGTGATTGGTGCAATTGCTGTTTTGGCTGTTATTGCAGCTGTGATGACATTCGCGCATTTTCAGCGTCAAAAGGAACAGGCCGTTGAGCTTATGGTGGAGAAAGGCGCTACATTAATCCGGTCATTTGAAGCCGGTTTGCGCAGTCCACTAAGCATGAAAACAGGAAATTTCGGACTGCAAAAACTGTTGATGGAAACAGCACAGCAGCCGGATATAGATTATATCATTGTTACCGATGGCAAAGGTAATATCATTGCCGACAGTGATCCGGCGCAAGTCGGTGATAAATACGGCCTGGATTTGGATATAGGTTTGCTGGCATCATCCCGCGACATAAAATGGCGGCAGGTTGTCAATACCGGTGGAGCTGGCACTTTTGAAGTTTACAGCGGTTTCTTTCCACGAGAGAGACCGGCCACGGGTCTAAAGCCGTTAAAAAGTGCATCGGGAGATGAGAAAACCGCCAGACTGATCATTTACGTTGGTCTGAACATGGCGGCAATTGAAAAGGCCGGTAAGGAAGACACAAGAAATACGATTATCATCGCGTTGATTCTTTTGCTGGTTGGTTCATCGGTCATAGTTTCTTTGTTCCTGATGCAGGCCTATCACCTTGCGCACACATCTCTTTCCCGCATGACAATCTTTTCTGATGCGCTGGTTAAAAATATGCCCATCGGTCTGATAGCACTCGACGATCAAGGGTTGATCATTACCTGCAACCAAAACGCACAAGAGGTTCTGGGTGTTGACTGCAAAGAGGTATCCGGGAAATATGCGGCAGATTTATTGCCCGCGCCTTTGCAGAAAATTCTATCCCGACTGCCCCGGCACGGCGGTCTTTTGGAGCAGGATATTGCGTTACTGTCTGCCGATGGTAAGGAACAAACCTGGGAAACTCTTTCGGCAGGTCTGATCGATGAAGGGAAGCCCGCAGGAAAAATCCTGCTGATAAGGAATGTAACACAGATTAGACACCTGGAAAAGGAAGTGGCTAAAAGCCGTTATTTGAATTCGATCGGTTCTCTTGCCGCCGGCGTTGCCCATGAGATCCGCAATCCACTGAGTTCCATCAAAGGGTTTGCCGTATATTTTAAAGAACGTCTATCCGGGAATACAGATGATCAGGAGACCGCCGATATTATGATTCAGGAAGTCGAAAGACTTAATCGCGTTGTTAGCCAGCTCATTGAATTTGCCAGACCGCTGGAATTAAAAAGAGAGAATGTTCAAATGGCCGAATTGGTGCAGCACGCGGTGAAATTAATTGCAGCCGATGCGCAGAAAAAACAAATCAGCATTGAGATCGAAGCTGCCGCTGAAATACCTCCGGTGGAAGTCGATTCCGATAAAATCAAACAGGTGCTTCTGAATATTTTTCTCAATTCTTTAGCCGCTCTTCAGGATGGCGGTAAACTGAAAATTAAGCTTTCGTCCCGGGCGAATAATCTGGAAGTCATAATTTCCGATAATGGCGTAGGGATAGAGAAAATGGATTTACCCCGGATTTACGATCCGTATTTTACATCGAAACCGGCGGGCACAGGTCTGGGGTTGGCGGTAGTTCAGAAAATAATGGAGGCGCATGGCGGCAATATTAAACTGGAGAGTGTGGCAGGAAAAGGGACGGAAGTCTTTTTAAATTTTTTAATTTCCAATACCGAAAAAAAGGAAAATAAATGAAAACGAATCAATCAATTTTAATTGTGGATGATGATCCGGCCCATCGTTTGATGCTCAAAAAACTGTTAGGCGGCTGGAGCTTTGATGTCTATGAAGCCGATGATGGTTCTATGGCGATAGAAAAAGTAAGTCAAAGGGCTTTTGATCTGATTCTTATGGATATCCGGATGCTTAAAGTGTCAGGCATTGAAGCTCTGGAACAAATCAAAGTCATCAATCCGGCAATTCCCGTAATTATAATGACTGCTTACGCCTCGGTAGAGACAGCGGTCAATGCCCTGAAAAAAGGCGCTTACGATTATCTGACCAAGCCGTTGGATTTTGAGGAGCTGAAGATAGCCATCGGTCGCGCCACAGAGCACAGCGGACTCAAAAAAGAAAATCAATATTTAAGGGAAAGATTGGGTGAGAGGTTTGACAGGCAAAGCATTATCAGTCAGAGCGGCGCAATGTTAAAACTGCTGGAAACAGTGGAGCAGGCGGCGAAAACTGAAGCCACAATTTTAATTATCGGCGAATCGGGGACAGGTAAGGAAATGATTGCCAACGCTCTTCATTACAACAGCAATCGGAAAGATGCGCCATTTATTAAAATCAACTGCGCGGCGCTAACAGAAACACTCCTGGAGTCGGAGTTGTTCGGGCATGAAAAAGGCGCCTTTACCGGTGCGGATCGCCGGAAGGAAGGGAAGTTTATTCAGGCAAACGGTGGCAGTTTGTTCTTAGATGAAGTTAGCGAAATGTCGGCCGCGATGCAGGTGAAGCTTTTGAGAGTTTTACAGGAAAGAGAACTGACCCGCGTCGGCGGCGCGGAAGTTATCAAAATCGACGTGCGGGTGATTGCTGCTTCCAATAAAGATTTAAAAAAAGAAATGGAGCAGAAACGCTTCCGGGAAGATTTATTTTACCGGCTCAATGTTGTAACTTTGAATGTGCCGCCGCTGAGAGAAAGAAGAGAAGATGTCCCGCTTCTGGCACAGCATTTCGTGCAATTATTTGCTGCGAAAAATTCCAAAAGCATCAAAGGCTTCTCACCGCAAGCGATGGAGAAGCTCATTAAATATAACTGGCCGGGGAATGTCCGCGAGCTGATGAATGCTGTTGAACGGGCGGTTGTGTTGTCACGCACAAAATTCCTTGATGCCGACGAACTGTCGCTCATGATGACAGATAGTCCGTTAGCGGGGGAGAGCAATAAACCTTACATGACGGGAAATCTGCCATTGGATGAAGTAGAAAAGAGAAGCATTCTGGAAGCACTCGATACATGCGGCGGAAACAAGAGCGAGGCTGCCCGCCGTCTCGGCATCACCCGCAAAACTCTGCGGAAGAAACTGGAGAGGTATCAACAGGGGGGATGTTGACCGGGCGCACATTTCCGCAAAGGAGGCGCAATCTTAATTTAAAATATACCTTACCGGAAAAAACCGAAGGGATTTACAGAACGCTCATCAAGAACGAAGTTCTCAATGGCTTGCCGTCCGGAACTTCAATAAAAAGTAAAAAAATGATATAAGTAAACAATAGCAATGGATATTTATTACGCAGTTACATGCTCTATGGTGGATACATTTTGCCCACCACAAATTAAGACAATCTAACGGTTATTGAATAATATTTATTAAAATGGTATACTTAATATATATCACGTCGGCCGGTATGTTTCTTGCTAATTACAGGATCAGAATATCTTTTATAAGGAGAACGTAAATGGTAATATCACGTTTAAAGAAGAAAACAATCAAAGCAGGTATTCGGCTTCTGATTTTTTTTACAATCGTTTCATTGGTTACATCATGCTATCCGCCGGTTTATCGCGAGGTTCCCGGCACAAATCCGAACCAGAGCTCAAGCGCTCCTGTTACCCAGGTTTACTTTTATCCCCTAAATGGTCAAACGACCGAGCAGCAATCCCGCGACCATTATGAATGTTACAATTGGGCAGTAAACCAGACCGGCTTCGATCCGAGTCAGTCAAATATTCCGCCTAAAGAACGTGTGAAGGTCGTGCCAATGCCTCCACCGGGGCATGATACTTTCGTTATGGCTGTCGCAGGCGCGGTGCTGGGCGCTTTAATTGCCGGACCCAGGCATGCGGGTGCGGGCGCACTGATCGGTGCGGGAAGCGGAGCTATTGTCGGCGCGGCATCGGATGCTTCCAGAGAGCAGTATGCCCAGCAGATGGAGGAAGCCTATGCCAATGGCGATAAGGCGCTCGATGCTCAATACGAAGCAAAGGCTCGCGATTTCCGCCGCGCCATGTCCGCCTGCCTTGAAGGCCGCGGCTATAAAGTGCAATAAAAATCAGTGAATTCAACACCTATTTTATGGAGAAAATAAAAATGAAAAATATTCGGAGTACAATAGAGTATATCACGCTCGTGATTGCGTTAATCGCCATCATGTCGATGTTATTTGGTTTTTCACAGGCTGCTTATGCAGAAGAGCACGGCGGGCATGAAGGAAGGCTTGATAACCGTTATGGTCATAATCATTATTACCCGGCTCGCGGTGGTTATGTTCATGCACTGCCCGTTGGCGCCAGGCCGTTTTTCCATGGCGGTGTGCCATACTATTTTCACGGAGGGGTATGGTACCGGGCATACGGACCACGTTTTATGATTGTTGCGCCGCCGTTTGGCCTTGTTCTTCCCATACTGCCGCCATACTATGCGACTATCTGGGTTGGGGGCGTGCCTTACTATTACGCCAATGAGGTCTATTACACTCAAACTGCCGGTGGTTACATGGTCGTTAATCCGCCGGAGGGCCAGGTGAGTCAGGCGCCACCGCCGTCAGCAGCAACGTCTTTACCGCAGGGAGAACAGATGTTCATGTATCCCCGTAACGGCCAGAATGAGAAGCAACAGGCGGCTGATCGTTATCAGTGTCACAGCTGGGCTGTTAATCAGACAAGTTACGACCCAACCCAGCCGCCGGGAGGCATGCCGTCCGTCCAGAAAAATGCGGACTATAGACGCGCCATGGCCGCTTGTCTTGATGCGCACGGATACACTGTCAAATAACTTCAAACCAGGGCGGGGCTGCTCCCCGCCCTGTCCTCTATACAGAATTAATATTTCTAATAGTCATACCGGTGGTTTTTTTGTATAAGAAACCAGGGTAGTTTCTTGTGTTTGGGAGAATGACATGGGCAATGGTGGTTTACATAGTCACAACAGAAAATGGAAAGTTGCAAATAAGCAAGATATTCTTACTATCTTCGGTATTATGATACTACTTGTCGGTTTTGGAATCTCCGTATTTATTTATCTGGCGGCTGACAATTACGAAAATAACTTTTTGGGTTACGAAGTGATTGGCGGTTCTGCTTATCCGATCAGGCCTGAAGATTCCAAGGTATATCAGCGTGATTTACAAATCGTCGGGGGAAAGGCGTATGTGCTTGAAGATCAGTTCCAACGTTGGTTCACAGGACTCTGGCATGGGAAATCTCTGGCATTTATGGTAGCCGGCATTACACTTTTGATATCCGCCGGATTTTTCTATGCAGCCAATAATCTTCCGTCCCTGTCGAGGAATTATGCCCGCGATGAAAAAAATCGGGGCAATCCTTTGTGAAGTGTACAGATCAGCTTTTTCTTACAATATATTTTTTTAGTCATCGTTTCAATACAACACTTCAAAATGATATCCTTAGTAAATCGTTTGATTAATCTCTTGAAACCCTTAGAGTAAAAATATTAGTCAAGCAATTTCACTGGATATTTATTATTCAGTTTTTTCTTTAAAGCGGATACATTCTACCCACAACCAATTAAGACAATCTAACGGTTATTAAATAATATTTATTAATATTGGATACTTATCATTAATAGTTGCCTCAGGCATAGTTGTTGCTCTTATTAAGATTAAAATCTCTAAAAAGGAGTTATATCAAAATGAAAAAAATATTTATCGTTATGGCCGTTATTATCGTATCCGTAGCAGTTATCTCTTCGGCGTATGCAATGCAGCCCGCAGAGAAAACCGGTCACCACAAGGAATTTTGTTTTAAAAAACATCTCAACCTATCCGACAAACAATTAGCCAGTATGAAGGAGTTGAGAAACAGCTTTCATAACGACACCAGAGATTTGAGATACAATCTCGAGATCAAGCGGATAGAAATGCGCAAGCTTTTTACAGATCCCAAGACGGATGATGCAACACTTCTTGCCAAACATAAGGAGATAAGCGAACTGCGTCAGCAATTATCGGAGAAGAAAGCGCAAATGAGAATTGAATGGCGCAAGATTCTGACGCCGGAGCAAATTATGAAACTTGATAAAATGCCTCATAAACGGCATGCAGAATGCGCATGTCATCATCAGGATAAGTCAATGCCCGGCAAAATGTCTCCTAAAGCTAAAGTGGAAAAGAATAAAAGCTGATAAACATGTTATGCAGTGCCTGTAAACTAAAAGGTGGCAACAATATAAAGGAACCCCTTCATGCAAAGAAAGTTCTTCTTCTTTGCACCTTAATTGTTGCCGCCTTATTAGCTGTGAATCGCCGTACTGGAAACACCATGAACGTCCATATAAAACAGCCAACGCAAGCTGTGATGTATTTTTGCTCTCTGTGGAAAAATCCACGGGACCTGAAAGGGCATATAAAAAACAAAAAATTGAAATGGTTCTCGAGGAAGGCATTCCAAAATTTTATTTTGAAGACGAAAAATTAACATTACAACCGATTTAAATGGTTTGGCAGTGTTGGAAAATCAGTTTAATAATTCAATGCCTTTAGATATCATTGTAACGACCTATAAACGAGAGTTGATAGTCCAATTTTTTTAGTCCTTCTGCTGGTTATTTAGTATCCGATTGATTTCCTATTCCGGATAATAATTACCCGGTTGCGTCGATATTGAAAAATAAAAATGAAGTCATATTTAAATAACTTTAGTTATTACGAATGTTTATAGCGTTTACTGTTTTTGGCATAATGCTTGCTTTTAAAACTGTTGTTTGAAATATTAGTTTAAGAAGCTATTATGGAAACGGACAACATTTCTAAAAAAATGGCTATCATTGAAGCTGCCGGCGAAATCTTCGTGGAGAAAGGTTTTCACGCAACAACGGTGCGCCAAATCTGCGCACGGGCCGGTGTAAATATTGCCGCCATCAATTATTATTTTGGCGATAAAAAAAAGTTATATATGGAAGTGCTTCGCTATTATCAGAATATAGCTTTTAAAAAGTATCCGGCTGACATGGGAATCAAAGAAGCGGACTCACCCAGGCAAAAGATAAATTCTTTCATTCATTTGATGATTATGCGCATGTTTGAAAAGGGCAAGCCGGCCTGGTTTGGCAAACTTTTGGCAAGAGAATTTATCGAGCCGACGGGGGCGCTGGATATTTTGATTGAAGAAGTCATCAGGCCTTCTTTTGTAATGCTTGCGGCAATAGTTAAAGATATATTGGGAGAAGAGTCGACAGATAAAACGGCCAGTCTTTGCGCGATGAGTATTGTGGGGCAATGCTTATATTTTCGTAATTCGCCACAAATTGTCAGCCGTATACTGAATAAGGATAATTTCAGCCGGCAGGAAATAATTGAACTTGCCGAACATATTTCTCATTTCTCGCTTTCTGCTTTAGAATATTATATAACTAAAAAACTGCCTGAGGGCGAATCACAAGTATAAACCCAGGGCGGCAATGCATTTCGTTATTGAAACTTGAGGTTCACGGATAAATGTTCATCAACGCCGCGGGCAATGCGGCTGCGATGATTATCAAAAAAGAATAGGTGAAATAAATATGAAACAAACATCAGAGCTTGAATCCAATGGAGAATCAGGACAAACCAAAATGCAAAAGTTTTTTCATTTTGTCAGACGGCATTGGGTGATATTTCTTGTCGCGATAATTTTAGTTATAATTGTGTTCAGGATTTTCGTTGCGCCAACTATAGCCAAACATAAAGCTGACAAACAGGCTCGGGAAATGAGCCAGCGTCCCCAGCCGGTAACCGCCGTAATTACAAAAAAAGTCGATTTTGATGTATATTTGAAAGCTTTGGGCACAGTAATTCCCATTAATACTGTCGCCGTTAAATCTCAGGTCGGCGGACAGTTAATGAGTTTGAACTTCAAAGAAGGACAAATAGTGAAAAAAGGCGACTTGCTGGCTGAGATTGATCCGCGTCCTTTCCAGGTTCAACTCATGCAGGCCGAGGGACAACTTGCAAAGGACGAGGAATTCCTGAGGAATGCCGAGTCCGATCTCGCACTTTACAAGCTTTTGCAGAAACAGGATTCGATAGCCGTGCAGCAGGTAACAACACAGGACTCGCTGGTTAAACAATACAAAGGTGTCATTCAAACGGATAAAGGAATAATTGCTAATGATAAGCTTCAGCTTATTTATGCCCGTATTCTCGCCCCGCTGTCGGGGCGCGTTGGTTTACGACAGGTTGATCCCGGCAATGTGGTCCAGGTTAATGATTCCAATTATCCTAACGGAATCGTAGTGATAACACAGCTCCAGCCGATTACTGTTGTATTTTCAGTGCCGCAGGATAATTTGCCAGTTGTTTTGCAACGTATGAGTCACGGTGAGATTCTGCCTGTTTTCGCTTACGATCAGGAGGGCAAAGTTATGTTGGCCAGTGGAAAACTGCTGGCGGTGGATAATCAAATCGATACTACGACGGGAACAGTCAAGTTAAAATCAATATTTGACAATAAAGGCAATAAACTATTCCCCAACCAGTTTGTTAATATTAAGCTGAAAGTGGATACGCTGCACAACGCAACGGTGATGTCGACCGCTGCCGTGCAGAGAGGCAGCATCGGCACTTTTGCCTACGTGGTTAAGGAGGACAAAAGTGTAACCGTACGCACATTAAAGCTTGGCCCCACTGAAGGAGATAACGTGGCCGTCACCGAAGGTTTGGCGCCGGGAGATCTGGTCGTGACAGTAGGGGGTGACAAGCTTCGTGAAGGCAGCAAAGTTGAGATGATCACGCCCGGAAGTAAGAATGCGTCAAGGCAACCCAAAAAAAATGTTGGCGGTCAAACGCAAAAAAAATGAATTTTAGCGGCGTCCTGATAAATAATTTGTATTTAGGCTTTACTCCATTCTGGACGGCCATGTACAAAATGGCCGTAGGCAAGGTGCGCCAATCCCGAGGATCGAATCGTACTTAGCGTACGTCGCAATAAACCTGCCCCGGCGAAGTCCGGGGAGAGATGCAGCGCAAAGCAGGATCCAGACTTTTTTTTACATGGCCGTAAATATTACAACAGGCAATTATATATGAATCCATCCCGTCCTTTTATTTTACGCCCCGTGGCAACATCATTATTCATGGCCGCGATACTTTTGGCAGGCATCATCGCTTATAAAGTACTGCCGATTTCGGCGCTGCCACAGGTTGATTATCCCACTATCGAGGTGGTTACGCTTTATCCGGGCGCTTCTCCTGAAGTCATTACTTCTTCTATTACTGCGCCGTTGGAACGCCAATTCGGTCAGATGCCGGGGCTTAATCAGATGTCTTCAACAAGTTCAGGCGGAGCATCAGTAATCACTTTGCAGTTCAGTCTCAGCCTGAATCTCGATATAGCGGAGCAGGAAGTACAGGCCGCGATCAATGCTGCCGGCAACTTTCTCCCCACCGACTTGCCGATGCCGCCCATCTACAGCAAAGTCAACCCGGCGGATGCGCCCATATTAACGCTGGCGGTAACCTCGAAAACTTTGCCACTGCCCAAGGTACAGGATCTCATTGACACGCGCGTGGCTCAAAAAATATCACAATTGCCCGGAGTCGGACTTGTAAGCATCAGCGGCGGACAGCGTCCGGCGGTGCGCATTCAGGCTAATCCCGAGGCATTGGCAGCCCACAATCTTACGATGGAAGATTTGCGTACCGCGATTGGCAATCTCAATGTCAATCAGGCCAAAGGCAGCTTTGACGGCAATGAGCGCGCCTCGACAATTGACGCCAATGACCAGCTCAAAACAGCGGCGGAATATGAAAAGGTCATCGTTGCTTACCGCAACGGCGCGCCTGTCCGGCTCACCGATGTCGCCGACGTCCGTGATGATGCCGAAAACGTAAGACTTGCCGCCTGGCAAAACCAAACACCGGCTGTCATTGTGAATGTTCAGCGTCAGCCCACGGCTAACGTCATCGAGGTTGTCAACCGAATTAAGAATATCATCCCGCAGTTACGGGCATCTCTGCCGGGTTCCGTGGATATAGTAGTTCTCACCGATCGCACAACGACTATCCGCGCATCTGTAACTGATGTAGGATTCGAATTGATACTTGCCATCGCTCTGGTTATCATGGTTATTTTTCTTTTTCTGCGTAATCTTTCGGCGACGATTATTCCCAGCATTGCCGTGCCACTGTCGCTTATCGGTACATTCGGCGTCATGTATCTTTTCGGATTCAGCATTAATAATCTGACGCTCATGGCGCTGACTATCTCCACGGGATTCGTAGTGGATGACGCTATAGTTGTCATCGAAAACATTGCCCGTTATATCGAACAGGGATTATCGCCGCTGGAGGCGGCGCTCAAGGGTTCAGCCCAGATAGGATTTACAATCATTTCCTTGACCTTTTCCCTTGTTGCGGTTTTGATACCGTTGCTTTTTATGGGCGATGTTGTGGGAAGGTTATTCCGGGAATTTGCCATAACGCTCGCCGTCTCCATTTTGATCTCGGCAGTCATCTCTCTGACGCTCACGCCTATGATGTGTTCCAAGCTGCTCAAGCACGTTCCCGTTGAAAAGCAGGGCCGTTTTTATCACCAAAGCGGCATCTTTTTTGAGCGTGTTATTGCCCGCTATGGCGAGATGCTCACATGGGTTCTTAATCACCAGAGATCCACACTGCTGGTTGCCGTGGCGACTCTCGCTTTAACCGTGCTATTGTATGTTTTTATTCCCAAGGGTTTCTTTCCGGTTCAGGATACAGGCATGATCCTTGGCATTTCCGAGGCGCCCCAGTCGATTTCCTTTCCGGCAATGGCTGGGCGCCAGCAAGCTCTGGCCAAAGTGATTCTGCAGGATAAGGCTGTGGAAAGTCTCTCGTCCTTTATAGGCGTGGATGGCACGAACGTGACATTAAACAGCGGACGCATAATGATTAATCTGGTTCCAAAAAGTAAACGCGATCTGGATGCTTCAGGCGTTATCCGCCGTTTGCAATCCAGTCTGGCTCACGTGGAGGGAATTTCCCTTTATATGCAGCCCGTTCAGGATATGACCATTGAAGACAAGGTCAGCCGCACACAGTTCCAATTTACACTGGAGTGCGCAGATCCGGATGAATTGGGCATTTGGACGCGCCGTCTTGTCGAACGCATCAGCCATTCACCTTATCTTGCCGATGTTACAAGCGATTTGCAGGATCAGGGATTGCAGGCCTATGTGGACATTGACCGGAACGCCGCAGGACGCCTGGGTATCACCACCGCCGCCATAGATAACATCATTTATGATGCATATGGTCAAAGGATTGTATCCACGATATTCACGCAATCGAATCAATATCGTGTCATTCTGGAAGTGAAGCCCGATTTTAAAAATGGTCCGGCGTCGCTAAATGATTTATATATAACATCACAGTCCGGCACTCAGCTGCCGCTTGGCGCAATTGCCAGAGTGTCGGAAAAAGCAACACAGCTTGTTATAAATCATCAGGGGCAGTTCCCCTGCGCCACAATTTCCTTCAACCTTGCCCCTGGTTCATCTCTTGGTAACGCTGTTGACGCTATCGAAAAATCCGAGCGTGAAATAGGCATGCCGATCAGCGTCAAAACAGGTTTTCAGGGGACGGCCCTTGCTTTCCGCGCATCGCTTTCCGGCACACTATTACTGATTCTTGCCGCCATTATAACAGTATATATCGTTTTGGGCGTTTTATATGAAAGCTACATCCACCCTGTAACTATACTTTCGACCCTGCCGTCTGCAGGTGTGGGAGCACTCCTGGCGCTGATGATTTCGGGAAATGATTTGGGAATTATCGGTATTATCGGCATCATACTGCTGATCGGTATTGTAAAGAAAAATGCCATTATGATGATAGACTTTGCCCTCGATGCCGAACGTAAGGAAGGAAAATCGCCCAGAGAGGCAATTTATCAGGCGTCGCTTTTACGCTTTCGGCCGATCATGATGACCACCATGGCAGCTCTGCTGGGTGCCCTGCCATTGATGATTGGCACCGGAGTCGGATCGGAATTGCGCCATCCTTTAGGTATTACGATGGTTGGCGGACTGATTCTTAGCCAGATTCTGACACTTTTTACAACACCGGTTATTTATCTGGCTTTTGACGGTTTAAGCCGTCGGCTCAAGTCTCATTTCAAGCACCACGTATCGGAGGATATAGGAAACGGAACCGGATCATGAATATTTCCTCTATTTTCATCCACAGACCGGTAGGCACAACGCTCATTACACTGGGCATTGCGCTCGCGGGTCTTGTTGCCTTTAATCTGCTGCCGGTTTCGGCGCTGCCGCAGGTGGACTTTCCCACCATTTCAGTGCAGGCATCCCTGCCGGGCGCCTCACCCGAGACGATGGCCTCCACGGTGGCCACGCCGCTTGAGCGATCGCTGGGGCGTATTTCAGGGATCGCCGAGATGACGTCGGCCAGTACACTGGGCTCTACACGCATCACTTTGCAGTTCGATCTGGACCGCGATATTGACGGAGCGGCGCGGGATGTTCAGGCCGCAATCAATGCCGCGCGCAGCCTTCTGCCTTCGTCATTGCCCAGCAACCCGACTTATCGCAAAGTAAATCCGGCGGACGCGCCGATCCTGATTTTAGCGATGACGTCGAACACCATGACACGCGGCCAGCTTTATGACGCGGCGTCAACCATTCTTGCACAGAAACTTTCCCAGGTAAAAGGTGTCGGCCAGGTGAATATCGGCGGCAGTTCCCTGCCTGCCGTACGCGTGGAACTCAATCCGGCCCAGCTCAACCACTACGGCATCAGTCCGGAAACTGTGCGCGGTATGATTGCCGCATCCAATGCCAACCGTCCCAAAGGCGATGTGGAAGCAGGAAATAAACACTGGCAGATTTACGCCAATGACCAGGCTAAAAAAGCTATTGATTATATACCGCTTATTGTTTCTTATCATAATGGCGCCGCCGTGCGCCTGGCTGATTTGGGTCAGGTTGTTGATTCGGTGCAGGATGTGCGCAATGCCGGTTATTTTAACGGCAAACCATGCGTTATGATCATTATCTCCAAACAGCCCGGCGCCAATGTCATCGAAACGGTTAACCGTATCAAAGATATTTTGCCGCAATTGCGGGCTTCTATGCCGGCAGCAGTCGATTTACGGATTGCCTCCGACCGCACCCCGTCTATTCGCACCTCATTGTTCGAGGTGGAAAGAACATTGATAATTTCCGTTATACTGGTTGTCCTGGTTGTCTTTTTATTTTTGCGCAATATTTATTCCACAATGATTCCCAGTGTTGCCGTGCCGGTTTCGCTCATCGGCACATTCGGCGTCATGTATCTGGCCGGTTACACGCTGGACAATCTGTCGCTCATGGCTCTGACGGTAGCTACCGGGTTTGTTGTTGATGACGCCATCGTTGTTTTGGAAAATATCTCCCGCCATATCGAGGAGGGGCTTAAGCCTTTTGGGGCGGCGCTCATCGGAGCAAAAGAAGTTGGTTTCACGGTTTTGTCCATGAGCCTGTCTCTGATTGCAGTGTTCATTCCCATTCTTCTCATGGGCGGGATTGTAGGCAGGCTTTTTCGCGAATTTGCGGTCACGCTGTCTGCGGCAATAGTCGTATCCCTTTTTGTTTCACTCACCATGACACCTATGATGTGTGCGCGCCATTTACGTTCGAAAGAAGAGTTGAAAACCGGCTGGTTTTACCAAAAAAGTGAACAAGTGTTTGAGGCTGTTTTGAATTTTTACAGGCGGTCGCTTGGTTGGGCGCTGCGGCATGGACGGCTGATGATGTTGATCCTGCTCGTTGTCATTTGTCTCAACATTTTTCTTTACTATATAATACCCAAGGGATTCTTTCCGCAGCAGGACACCGGAGCAATGATCGGCACAATTCAGGCTGACCAGAATATTTCATTTCAAGCCATGGACAACAAACTGATTAATATAATGAATATTATCAGAAATGAACCGGCGGTGCAGGATGTGACGGGTTTTACCGGAGGCGGTCAGCGCAATTCCGGTTTTATGTATATCATGCTGAAACCTGTCGGCCAGCGCAAAGTTTCGGCAGATCAGGTGATGGCAAGGCTGCGTCCCAAACTGGAGCGCGAGCCGGGCGCCAGAATGTTTCTGCAATCCGTGCAGGATATCCGCGTGGGCGGCAGGGCGTCCGGCGCGATGTATCAATACACTTTGCAGGCCGATGATTTGGGCGAATTGCGCTTATGGGAAAAGCGCGTGAAGGACGCCCTAAACGGGCTTCCTGAATTGACAGATGTGAATACGGATGAGCAGGACAGAGGTTTACAGACGTCAGTCAATTTTAATCGTGACACGGTCTCGCGTCTGGGAATAACTCCCGCGCTAATCGACACGACTCTCAACGATTACTTCGGCCAGAATGAAGTTTCAATTATTTACAATCCTCTTAATCAATACTACGTCGTCATGGAAGCATCACCTCCCAACTGGCAGTCTCCGGAATCACTAAAAGATATATACGTGACGATGCCGGTCAGTTCTCAGCATCCCAATGGAGTCCAGGCGCCTCTGCTTTCTTTTGCAGATTATGAATTGACTAATACACCATTGGTTGTGAACCATCAGGGCCAGTCTGCAGCATCCACGATCTCTTTCAATCTGCCTTTGGGAGTGTCTCTTTCACAGGCTACCTCAGCTATTCAAAAAACGATGGATCGTCTGGGTGTTCCCGGCTCCATCCGGGGAAGTTTTCAGGGAACGGCGCGCACCTTTCAGCAATCGTCTCAAAGCATGCCATGGCTTATTCTCGCGGCCCTGATCGCCATATATATCGTATTGGGTATTTTGTATGAAAGTTATGTGCATCCAGTCACAATTCTTTCCACGCTTCCTTCCGCCGGAGTAGGGGCGCTTCTGGCGCTTATACTTTTCCATGTCGAGTTCACCATAATGGCTCTAATCGGTGTTATTCTGCTGATTGGCATTGTAAAGAAAAACGCTATCATGATGATCGACTTCGCATTGGATCGCGAACGAAAAGAAGGGATGGGTCCCGATGAAGCGATATTCGAAGCCTGCATGATGCGCTTCCGGCCGATCATGATGACCACGATGGCGGCTATATTCGGCGCAATGCCGCTGATCATACTTACCGGAGCCGGTTCAGAACTGCGCCGGCCGCTGGGAATTTCCATTGTGGGCGGATTGATTCTCAGCCAGATTCTGACTTTGTATACTACACCCGTGGTTTATTTGTATCTGGATAGATTCAGACTGTATTGTTTAAGCATTGCGCGCCGTAAAAAGCAGATATCTGAGGTAATACTGGATAAAATTTAAAGAGGGAGATTATGAAAAAATATTTTTTAATCAACATTATCTTAATGGTCTTGATAGGCTGCTCTGTTGGTCCGGATTATACAAGGCCCACCGTTACGGTTCCTTCGGATTTCAAGGAACTCAAGGGCTGGCGTGAAGCGCAGCCCCGCGATCAGGAAATCAGAACAAAGTGGTGGGAAGTATTCGATGATCCTATACTCAATACGCTGATCCAACAAGTTAATGTTTCCAATCAGTCTATCGCTCTTTCGGAATCTCAGTATCGTCAGGCGCTGGCTCAGGTGCAACTGCTAAGGGCTAATTATTTCCCCACTCTCGGCGCAGGGGCTTCCTTTACCCGTGCTAACAGCTTAACAAGTACTAACATTACGGAAAATCAGCATCAGGTTTCACTGAGCGCCTCCTGGGAACTGGATGTGTGGGGAAAGGTGCGACGCCAGGTGGAAGCAGGAAGAGCCACAGCAGAGGCTTCTTTTGCCGATCTGCAGGCCATGCGTCTGTCCATGCAGGCAGAACTGGCGTCGGATTATTTCCAATTACGCACCCTTGATGCGCAAAAGAAAACTCTGGACGATTCTGTTGCCGCTTACCGTAAAGCCCTCGAGCTTACACAAAACCGTTATAACGCAACAGTTGCCGCCAAGGCCGATGTCGTTGCAGCACAAACCCAACTTGAAACCACAAAAGCACAGGCTATTGATGTCGGTGTACAGCGTGCGCAATACGAACATGCAATCGCCGTGTTAATGGGCAAGCCTCCCGCTGACTTTTCCCTGGCTCCCTCGGAATTCAAATTGCCACCAATCAAAATCCCTGTTGCCGTTCCCTCTGACCTGCTGGAACGCCGGCCGGATATTGCCTCCGCAGAGCGGCAAATGGCAGCAGCGAACGCGCAGATAGGTGTGGCCAAGGCCGCTTATTATCCAACACTCACTCTTGCCGGATCATTGGGCTATCTAAGCACTGAACTGGCGAATCTGTTCACATCACCGAATTATTTCTGGGCATTAGGGCCTATGACCGCGTCCGCCACATTATTTGACGCTGGGGCGCGTCAGGCTCAGACAAAACAGGCAATGGCGGCATATGATGGAACAGTGGCCTCTTACCGCCAAACTGTACTGACCGGCTTTCAGGAAGTGGAAGATTACCTTGCCGCGTTGCGTATTCTTGATGATGAAGCGCAGATACAGAACCAGGCGGTAAATGATGCGCGCGAATCGGTGATATTGACAACAAACCAATATAAAGCAGGCATAGTCAGCTATCTCAATGTTGTCACCGTCCAAACGACCGCCCTCGCCAATGAAAAGACGGCAATAGGTATCAGTGGTCAGCGCCTGAACGCAGCTGTCCTTCTGGTTAAAGCTCTTGGCGGGGGATGGATTTCGACGGATAATCAAAAGATCATACGTGATAAATCCGGTAGAATAATCTGGGAAGAAAACAGCGATGATTAAAATTAGGCAAGGTTGTAATCGTTTAATTGTCAAAGGAATATTTTGCTCATTTGCAGGATATTAATAATGCTTGTTTGATTTTAGATGAGGCGTTAAAAGAAGAATAATCGGTACTAAACAATTTTTCGAAAATATGGGGATATTTGTCCGCGTTACAATATTTCGAGAAAATATGATCTCGGGAAATCCACGGTGGGAGATGTTCAACATTATAAAGCGCGTATCCTTACAAATATTGTGCAATTTTACCGGTCGCTTTCAAAGAAACTCCATGGAATCGTAACGTGGACAGAAATATCGGGTAGAAATATAGAGAAAACCAGTACATTTGATGCCGGAAGTGACATAATTCTACTGTTTTTCGATTACATAGCGGCACAACATATTATGGATAAAAATAATTGACATACAAACGGAAGTTCCCTATATTCCCCTGTAAAGGAAGCAGGGGTGTTGTCAAAAAACAAGTCAGGCAAAGCAGGGCTCCGGCATGATGACGTCAGTGACGATTGCCAATGATTTCAAGGCTTTGGATGAAAATCTTTCTTGTGTGAAAAAGAAAGACGAGTTTGTTTTACAAATCCATAATGAAACACTCACAAGAACAGATGTCTTTTTGCTTTGATGAGACTCTTTATCTTGCGGCAGAGACATTATAAAATACTATGATTAAAGAAAGGAATTCTATGCGTAAACTTATGATTGCTTTTGTTGTTCTTTTAATGGCTGTTCTGATGACTGTTTCGGCATGGGCCGCACAGCCTCAGACGGAAGACCAGAAAACCCTTTACGCGCTGGGTGTTCTCCTGACAAAGCAGCTGTCCGTTTTTAATTTGTCCGCCGATGAGTATGAATATGTCCAGCAGGGAATAACCGATGCCGCCGCCGGTAAAACTTTGGCTGCGGAGCCGGAAGCTTATAAGCAGAACATCACGGCTCTGGCTCAAACACGGATGCAGGCCACGGCGCAAAAACAAAAAGAATTGGCCAAACCCTTTTTAGAGAATGCCGCCAAGGAAAGTGGCGCCGAGAAGTTTCCTTCCGGTCTTATTTACCAGCAAATCAAAGCTGGCACCGGTGCTAAACCCAAAACAACGGACATCGTCAAAGTTAATTACACGGGCAGCTTCATTGACGGCAAGATTTTCGACAGTTCCGTGCAACGCGGTCAACCCCTGGAATTTCCATTGGGGCAGGTCATCCCATGCTGGACAGAAGGCATTACCAAGATGAAAGTAGGCGGTAAGGCTAAACTGATTTGTCCTTCGGATATCGCTTATGGCGACCAGGGCAGGCCGCCAGTCATTTCCGGTGGCGCGACATTGGTCTTTGAAGTGGAACTGCTGGATGTAAAAGCTGCTCCTGCCGCGCCGAAGACATCTTCAAAGTCCAAATCAGGTTCAAAGAAATAATTTCGAGTAATGATTGCGGCCAACGCTTTTATTGTTCTGGATGAAAATGTTTGTTTCAATTTGATTAAACTCTTTGCTATGGAGCAAAGACAAATTTAAAAATTTAATAAGAAAAGAAAGGATTATTATGCGTAAATTAACGTTTATTGTTTTTGCTGCTCTTCTGTTTATTCCTGCCTGTTCTCCGGAACCTAAAACAGAGGACCAGAAGGCCTTCTATGCCCTGGGTGTGCATCTTAACAAACAGCTGTCCGTATTTGACCTGTCCCCCGAAGAGTTGAAATACGTTCAGCAGGGTCTGTCCGATGCGGCCGCCGGTAAAAAGTTGGCAGTGGATCCTGATGCCAGCATACCGAAACTGGGCGAACTGGCACAGGCCCGCATGGCTAAAGCCACCGAAAAGCAAAAAGCGCTGGCCAAACCTTTTTTAGAAAAAGCCGCTGCTGAAAAGGGCGCACAAAAAACCGCTTCCGGTCTTATTTATACAGAAATTAAGCCCGGAACAGGCATACAGCCTAAAGCCACGGATGTCGTTAAGGTTAACTACACCGGCACTTTTGCTGACGGCAAGGAGTTTGACAGCTCTCTCAAGCACGGCCAGCCTGCAGAATTTCCGCTGGGTCAGGTACTTCCCTGTTGGGCGGAAGGCATCGGTATGATGAAGGTGGGCGGCAAGGCCAAATTAGTGTGTCCGTCGGAGTTAGCTTACGGCGACAGGGGACGCCCACCCATTATTCCCGGCGGTGCGACTCTGATCTTTGAAGTGGAACTGTTGGATGTGAAAGTAGGTGCGGCATCAAAGTTCATGGCTCCTACGGTTTCCGCGCCTCAGCCAAGAGCGAAGAAATAGTTTTAAAAAGCAACATGGTTATTCAATCTAACTATCAAGGGGGCGGACTGTAAACCCGCCCCCTTGACGCGTTTTCTATCTTTAGTTTTCCGATCAAGAACTTCATAAATCATGATTGAAGTATATCTGGAAATCCATTATAAAAGAAAGCAAACCGCAATTAATTATCATCCTGCAGATGGCAATTAATTAACGCCTGTCAGGCGGCAGATTCCATGCCACTTGGTATAAATAGCAGGATTTGTATTGGATTTATGGAAGAAAATAACGATTTGAAAGAAAAAATCGCTTCTTTCCCGCATAGTCCCGGTGTTTATTTAATGAGGGACCTGGCGCTAAAAATTATTTACATCGGCAAGGCCAATGATTTAAAAAGCCGCGTCACTTCCTATTTTACCGGCAAGGACACTCGCCCGATGGCGCCGTTTCTGATGGCGCGGGTACATAATATTGAATTTATCAACACCGCCACGGAAAAAGAAGCACTGATTCTGGAAAACAATTTAATCAAACGTCACCATCCCCGTTACAACGTCAATTTGCGAGATGATAAAACTTATTATCATTTATCCTTGGATCCATCGGAGAAATTCCCCCGCCTGCAACTGGTGCGCAAACGATTAAATGATGCCGCGCTGTATTTCGGCCCTTATCCTTCGGGACTTGCGGCAAAAGAAACTCTGCGCTTTGTTCAACAGATATTTCCGTTGCGCTCCTGCCGCAACCGTGATTTTAAGCTGCGTCCAAGGCCGTGTCTGGAATATCAAATCGGACGATGTCTGGCTCCATGTAAAGGACTGATCAATGAGGATGCGTACCGGAAAATGGCCCAAGGCGCAGTATCTTTTCTACAGGGGCGGCGCCGCGAATTGATTTCCGAATTAAAGAAACAGATGGATGAAGCATCAGGGGAACTTAATTATGAAGAAGCGGCGCGTCTGCGCGACCGGATCGCAGCTCTTGAACACGCGCTGGAAAAGCAAAATGTTGATTGGGGCGGCACGAAAGATCAGGATGTGGTTGGTGTATACGCGCAGGATGATAATTATCAGCTCTGTATTTTGTTTGTGCGAGGGGGAAAACTTCTGGGCAGCAAATCATTCGCGCCGGTTAAAATGAAAATTGATCTGGTTGAAATTGTTTCATCATGCCTGACCCAGTTTTATGATGACAAAGCGATTATTCCGGATGAAATTATTATTCCCTGTCACTTGCCGGATGAAGAAGTCATTATCGAGTGGTTGACGGAAAGGAAACATAAGAAGGTCGTGTTGACCATACCCTCTATCGGCACAAAGAATGCTCTGCTTTATATGGCTAATGCCAATGCCAGCAATCTTTGGGAAGCGTCGCACAAAAAGGAAGAACAAAAAGCAGCCGCTCTGCAGATTCTTCAGGAGAAATTATTGCTGTCAAAATTGCCCCGGCGCATAGAATGCTATGATATCTCCAATATCGGCGGCAAACATGCCGTGGGTTCAATGGCTGTCTTTCAGGAGGGCGAACCGGATAAAAACAGTTACCGGCGTTACCGGATAAGGGCGTTATCGGAACCCGACGATTACGGGATGATGTGTGAGATACTTTCCCGAAGGTTTTCGCATGGAGTAAACCTGCCGGATTTAGTTGTTGTTGACGGCGGAAAAGGACAACTCAATGTGGCTCTGTTAGTGTTGAAAGATTTAAAAATTAAAATAGATGTTGTTGGTCTGGCCAAAGAAGAACGCACTGTGTTTTCCGGTAAAGGCTTTGTAAAGAAGAAAAACGGAAAATCGGAAGATCGTGTTTATCTGCCGGGGCGTAAAGACGCAGTTTATTTATCTGCCTGGCCGCAGGCGTTACGGATACTGCAGCAGGTGCGCGATGAAGCGCATCGCTTTGCATTGAGCTATCATCATCAGATAAAGCAAAAAGATGATATGGCTTCTATTCTTGATGATATTGCCGACGTTGGCGAGACGCGCAAAAAAATATTGCTGAAGCACTTTGGTTCAAGCAAACGAGTACAACAGGCGTCTGTTGATGAATTGCAAAAAGTTCAGGGAATTGGTAAGTCTTTGGCAGAAAAGATTTATTTTCATCTAAAAAATAGTATGATGATTTGATATGGGTTTAATGACGATTTTTATACTGGCTGTCGGGTTAGGAGTTGACGCTTTTTCCGTGGCGATCAGTATCGGCGCCGAAAGTGATAAGAAATCATGGGGTCCGATACTACGGCTGTCCGTGGCGTTTGGCCTGTTTCAGTTTGCTATGCCCATTATCGGCTGGTTGGCTGGTCTGACAGTCGTTGAAATCATAGCGTCATTTGATCATTGGATTGCTTTTGCACTATTGGCTCTGGTCGGTGGAAAAATGATTTGGGAAGGGTTTGAAAAAGAAAGCGATAAGGAAAAAGCCGATCAGACCCGCGGATGGACATTGCTTATTCTATCGATTGCGACCAGTATTGATGCGCTGGCAGTTGGATTCAGCTTTTCCATATTAAAAGTGCCTGTTGTTTATCCGGCGATAGTCATTGGTATAGTTTGCTTTTTTATGACAGTCATGGGAATGTTATTTGGCAAGGTGCTGGCCGGAATCTTTGGTAAAAAAGTGGAAATATTCGGTGGCATCATTTTAATTGCAATTGGAATTAAAATTCTTATTGATCACGGGATGTGATAGGCTGTTGACCGGGAGCGCATTCCCGCAAGGAGGCGCAATTATAAATAGTCATCTTCCTTGCCGGAAAAAGCCGGTGGCTTTACAAAACGCTCATCCGTTGCGTTGCGCCACAAACCGCACCGCTCAACGTATTTAAATATACGCCTCGCGCTACTTTTTTTTGAGCGCCTGGCGTCTAAGCATTTTTGAACAGCCGTAAAACAGATGGATTAAAAACATAAAAACACTGTAATTTACATTGTATGACAAAAAAATTATTATTTATATTCTTATTATTTTTAAGCCTTAACATTTGTTCCTGCTCTTCTTTTCTTTCCGAAAGGAATACCGTCGCATTTTCTCAAGGCCAGTGCCTGCCGGTTTTCCCCGACAAGGATGGCTGGTATGGCGGTGACGGCGCCTACTCCATTAAACTTGATCATGAACGTACGCTATGGCTTTTCGGAGATACATTTGTTTCCCGGGAGAAGGGAAGAAAAGATCGCATTGATATGGACTTTATAGCGGGAACAACGCTGGCAATTTCCACTTGTTCCATCAAGAATGAATTTAAAATTCAATACTATCTAAAAGAGAAAAACGGAGAATTTGTATCGTCATTTGGTGAAGATGAGTGGCTCTGGCCGGAGGACCCTTTTATCGTTAATCATGTGTTATATATTCCTTTAATAGCAGTTACGGAGGCAAACAAAGAAGGGGAACTTTTCAATTTTAAGATTACAGGATACAAATTTGCCCGGATAAAAGACTTCTTGGCGATTGATCCTTACAAGTGGAATCTGGATTATATTGATTTAACACAGGCAATTCCACCGGATATCAGGGCTTTTGCGGCAACTTCCGTTGTCTACAAGAACTATGTTTATTTTTATCCCGTTTACTCTTATTCCAAAGACAAGGTAAATGTTTTCGGTAACATCATCGCCCGTATTTCCATAAGCAAACTTAATGATCCGGCGGGAGCTGTTGAATATTTTATGAAAGACGGGACATGGCAAAATAAGATCGATCCCACAGGGATAAAAATTGTTTTTGACGCCGGTGTTTCCGAATTTAGCGTAAGATATCATGTCGCCGATAAGAAATGGATTGCTGTTTACTTAACGACACAAAACAAAGGCAATAGGTTTGTATATCAGGTCGCTGATAAGCTTGAAGGTCCATGGAGTGAACCGAAAACCCCGGGTGAAGCAATTCCCGAGGTTGATCCTAAAAGCCCTCTGTACGATAAAAATAATTTTTGTTATGCCGGAAAAGAGCATATTGAATTTTCCAGGCAAAAAAATCTTATAGTAACTTATGTTTGTAATTCAGCGGAAGATTCTCAACATAGAACAAGTTTTGTCCGCCGCAATCTTTTCCTTTATCGTCCGGTTGCCAGAGAAATAAAATATTAAAATCATATAACTTTTGCAGCGGTATTTTTATTTATGCTTTAATATACATTTGAGGCGTATGATATATACGTTGAAGAAGCCGCCGCCAACCAAGATAGCGTTTTTAAGTTGGAAGTTAAATCATATTCCAAGCCATCTGACAAAATTAAATGCCGCAATCCCGCCAAGGTAGGAAATAAGCAGCGTCATGACAATAGTGGTATAAAACCACTTGTTGTTATTCATTTCTTTTTTCAAAACGGCGACAGTCGCGGCACAGGGTATAAAGAGCATCATCACCACGAGGAACGCCGCGGCTGCTTCATGGCTCATTATAGCGGGCAGCGTGTGGGACAATCCATCTCTTCCCACGGAATAAAGAACCCCCAGTGTAGCCACGATATTTTCTTTAGCGACCAGGCCTGTTAAAAGCGCGGTAATCATCTTCCAGTCCAAACCAAGCGGCACGCCCAGCGGTTGAAGCACTTTGCCAAATGAGGCCAGAAAACTTTCTTCCACATGGCCTGTGGGAAAGTAAGACAAGAGCCAGACAATGAGGGAAACTGCCAGAATAATAGTTCCCGCTTTACGGACAAATGATAATATTCGTGACCAGACGACCATCACAATCGTTTTTATATCGGGGGTGTGGTAAATGGGCAGTTCCATTATAAAAGGAGCGTCCTGTTTCCAGAGAGTTTTATTGACAAACATTCCAACCAGTCCGATCATCGCGATATTCAGAGCCAGAATGCTCCAGGATACATAAACGGCATTAGAGCCGAAGATGGCGGCGGACACCAATGTCAGTACGGCCAGCCTGGCGGTGCAGGGAACAAAAGGAATTAAAAGCAGCGTAATCATTCTTGCCTTCTTCGTCTCAATAATCCTCGCTCCCAGAATAGCAGGCACGTTACAGCCGAATCCCAGACACATGGGAATAAAGCTTTTTCCATGGAGGCCGACCAGATGCATTATCTTATCCATCACATAAGCGGCACGCGCCATATAACCTATATCTTCCAGAATGGCCATAATAGCAAAAAAGATCAGTAAAACCGGTAGAAAAGTAAGCACGGAGCCCGCGCCGCCAATAACACCATTGAGCAGTAATCCTCCGAGCCAGGCAGGCCAACTTTTTGTAAATGGCTCGGAAAAAATGATGAATTGATGAATCAGATCGCTCAACCAGTTTTGCAGCGGCACTCCCACCGCGTAAGTAAGAAAAAAGACGAAGGCCATTGCCGCAAGCAGGACGGGGATGCCGAATATGGGCCGGGTGAGGATATGGTCAATTCTGTCGGTAAGCACTACTTGCCCCATTTTAAAACGGGAAACGGACGCTCTGGTAATTATTTCAATCCAGTCATAGCGGCCGTTGACCACGGCATGAAGAGCGTCTTCATGCTTGATAAGAAGGGATTCTATTTTATCCCATGCGGATTTCTGCGCGGTGCTTTCTACCATTTTTGATACTTCGGGATCGCCTTCCATCAATTTTACCGCGATCCATTCAGGGGTGTAGGGTTCCTGAATGTAAGGCCGGACCTGATCCAGAATATCCTGATAAATTTGCATATGATCCGGAGAAACTTCCGGCAATCGCGGATGAAATTTATAGTCGAATAAGGATATGGAAGATATCTGCACTACAAGCTCTTTAATGCCGCTGTTTCGTTTAGCCACCATGGGAATTACCGGTATCCCCAGCGAATCCTGAAGCGCCCTTGTATCAAGCTGGATGCCTTGATTGGAAGCGACATCCAGCATATTGATGGCAGCAATGACGGGCCGGTTGAGTAAAAGCACTTCAGATAAAAGATAAAGGCTTCGCTCCAGAGCCGCCGCGTTTAATACAAGCACCACCAGATCGGGCTTTTCCTTGATGATAAAATCACGGGTAATTCTTTCTTCTTCAGAAAATGCCGTAAGGCTGTAAGTTCCCGGCAAATCAACAATCCTGATTAAAACGTTATCGGCGCGATGGAAGCCTTCTTTTTTCTCTACAGTTTTTCCCGGCCAATTGCCGACATGCTGGGATAAACCTGTAAGAATATTAAACACGGTTGATTTGCCCACATTGGGCTGGCCGACCAAAGCTACGAAGATTTCCTTTTCAATGGGGGGCAGACAGATTTGATCTTCGGGATTAATTTTATTGACCATTATTTTTGAAGCCTCGCCGCTGCCCAGAGCGATTCGTGTATCTGATACCTGAATGATGATGAGGCCGCCGCTGACCTGGGCGACGCGGAATCTGGCGTTCGTGACGATGCCCATTCCGGCAAAGCGGCTGGTTATGGCTGACCCGCCTTCAATGGAATCGATAATTCCCTGATCACCTTCATGCAATGATGTTATGTTAATTGAATTGCTCATTGATCTCTTCTTTCCAAATTATCTTTTGCTGATGCGATATTTTTTTAACAGGAATTCCGGGCCGTAAGAACTTTTTGTCCGGCGTAAATTTTTATCACCCATATCCTCTTCGAGATTGAGATACTTATATTGAGACTGCAGTCTTTGGGCAGTGTCATTAAACATAAATTCATAAATGCCATGGTACTTCGTGAATGCTTTGGCAAAATGCAGGCAAAATGTGTCTTTGTTAAGCGCCTCACCGATAATAAATCCTGCCGGTTTGCTGTCAATGTAATATATTGTTCCCCAGAGTGCGAGACCGGAAAATTTTTGCAGCGCTTCGCTGCATTGCTCAGAATCAGTTTTATCAGGCGCTAATTTGGAATTGTTCTGCCATTCCTGCAGGACAATCATAGCGTCGTGTGAATTATTTGTAGAAATGGGTTCACTTTCAGGAACGTATAAAGAGAGAAACTGGTTTAAGTGATTTCGATGTCGTACATATTGTTTTCCCTTGAAACCGGCCATCTTTTCTGTAAGGTAAATATAGTCGGAATCGCCCTCGTCGCAGCTTATTATGAATTTATCCTCAGGGAAAAAAGAAAGCCATTCCTGAGGGATGGGAAAGAAAAATCGCTGCTGGTTTAAAATATCAATAAATGTCTGAATATCACAGTCGCGCGGATTGTTTAACGGCATCGCGTAACGCTGTTTTTGTTTATTCTGTCCGGAAACAAATAATCCACAATCCATCGTCATAAATTCATAATTGCTGATGTTGCGGAACAGATAAACATTGGCGAAAGTATAATCGGAAATTTGCAAATTCATTTGATGGAAGCGATCCTTCAGGCAATCGCGGTGCTTCAGGTCAACGGTTTCGATGGTGTCCATGCAAATATTATTTTAATCCTTTCATTAATTCGCTCAAAGAATAAATTTATGATGGTTATCCCTGAGCCAGCGCCGGTGAATTTTATAATCCGGCATAATTTCTACCACTAAGTCCCAGAATTTTGAAGAATGATTTTTTTGACGAATGTGCATCAATTCATGGATGATGACGTAGTCGATCACTTCCTTCGGCGCCATCATCAGGCGGAAACTGAAAGCCAGAGAATTGTCTTCCGAACAGGAGCCCCATCGCTGATTGGCAGATGTAATCCGAATGCCGCGAGGTTGAAGGTTCAGCTGCCGGCCGAAATGTTCCACGCGGGCGCTTACATGCTCTTTGGCTTTTCTTTTATACCAAAGTATAAAATAATATTTTTTCATATCCCGATTTGCGGGGCAATTAAGAAAAAATTGGTTATTCCAGAATACAACGCCAGTGTTTTCCATCGGTTTAAAATGGGCTTCCAGTGGATAGGATTGTCCCAAATAATAAAATATTTCACCGGTGATATAATCTTTTTCTTTGTTGAGAAGCAGCTCTTGTGAGCGTTTTTTTATCGTTTGGGAAATCCAGTTTTGTTTTTCCTCAATGAAGCGGGTTATTTCCGCAACCGGTGTATAGTATGGCGTGCAAACCTTGATTTCCGAGTTGTTGACGATTTGCAGAGAAATCGTTTTTCTTCTTTTTTTACTTCGATTGATCGTATAGGTGACATTCATGAAAAAATAATTGCTTCCTGCCGCTATATTTTGCTTATGTGATTATCATAATTTGGCAGTTAAAGCGAGCCCGGAAAAGCATGAAAGAGGTCTTTTCATTCATTTAAATTTGTGTTAGTTAAAAAACAAAATTCATGAGTGGGAAAAATGGGAAAAATCAGCAAACGTCCCTGGGGCAGTTTTGAGGTTTTATCAGAAGGCCCTAACCATAAAGTAAAGAGAATAATCATTGAACCGGGCGGATGCCTGAGCCTGCAGCTT